>Ga0209489_100985_pt1 | contig 57358 bp, 48 predicted proteins | sample SiratrowhiteBW_FD_187527 | JGI IMG/M metagenome (GOLD analysis project Ga0209489, IMG submission 187527) | Root nodule microbial communities of legume samples collected from California, USA - Siratro white BW (SPAdes) (version 2) | ecosystem: Host-associated > Plants > Roots > Nodule | place... | reverse complement strand
TAATTTTCTTGAGAATAAAAATCCAAGAATATGTATTTATAATCTTATAACATAAACCATATATATATATATATATAATATTATAAAATAAAACATATATATATATATATATATATATATATATATATGTATAAAATAAATTTTGGACGTGACAACTGTGGGGAGTTCCAAGCTCTTTGACTACCTTGTTCTCATGTCATCGCAATTTGTTCTTATTGTCACTTCAACTTATTGATGGTGTTGATCCAATTTACAGTCTCAGAATATTTACAAGGCTTATCAGATGCAATTTCATCCGGTGCAGAATGAGGAATAGCAGTCTACTTATAATGGACCAAATTTCATTTTAGATCCTCATATGAAATAGTAGTCTACTTATGAAATACTTATTTAATATGTAAAATATTTTTTTATTATATATACTTGTTACATAATTTTATTATTTAATTATAATATTAAAATCTATTTCAATATTTTACCCACACTATTTTAATTTTTTCATTATTAAAATTTATTTTTTTATCATCATATTTTATATTTTTAATATTATTTTAATACCAAAACGTAACAGAAATATAATCATTTTAGTTGAACTTCTTTTTGCAAAAAAATGTCTTAAAATTCATTCACACAGCTTTTTTCAGTGTCACGCGTGCAACAACTTATTAAAATCGTACCACGTGGATACAAATTTAATTAATCTAACTAAAATTACCATCTCGCAACTTTTGCTTCGCAGGTGAATTCGTTTCATTGGCGCGAATTCTTCATTTATTATTACACCGCTCTCATACGACTTGCCCAATTAGATAAATAAAAAAATTTCTGCACCATTTCCGTAATTAATGGAAAAAATTACCCCTTTTTCGTTAACGAGCCCCACGATAACACGAGGACCACAACAGAGAGAGAGAGAGTTAAGTACAAAAAGAGCTCACCAAATTCCCAAAAGCAACACTATAACACATTGACACTACAACGGCTTCAACTCCGAAACCGTTCCGATTTCGTTCTCGTCGGAGGAACTTCGCTCCCCGTCGCGCCGTTCAATGCGCTGCCTCGGCCTACGGCGGCGACGATTTCACCGCGAAGTCGGGGTACCTGTTCGAGCTGAGCGCCGCAGAGGCCGATTCGCTGGTGGAGTACCGGATTCCGAAAATTGCGGCCGTTTATTGGCGGAAGCCTCTGCTTGTGGCTCGCCGGTTGGTCCAGAAGGGAAGTAGCTCGGTCTCCGCTCATGGGCACTTTCTTGGACCGCTCCGAGTCAATGTTTCAGGTTTCGTAACGGTCTTTTTATTTTGATTGTGAATTCACGTCCGGAGGAGGTGGTTTCGTGTTATTGGAGTAGTGAATTTTGAACATTTTGCAGGAAATGATGTGTTGTTATAGTTAGCAAGTAGAAATTTGTAGGACATAGTTTGTATAGCTGGAATTGAGCATTTTTAAAACTTTTGAATGGAATGATCGTTATTAGGGTGGAGATTATTTTTTGAAACCTATGGAATAAGAGTATGTCTGGATAATCTTCTCGTATGCTGTTATAGAGAATTGAATTTCTGTCGTAATAATAGGAGAACTTTTATAAATGTTGAATCCTATGTTGATTTTAGTTTATGGTAAAAATTTATGTCATTGTATCTTCTTATTTTCTTTTTTGTTAAGTGTTTACAAAGAAATTCATTCAAATAAGGCCTAAGTGAATATTCTTGAGATTTGTATTGGAAAAAATATTTTTATTTATTTATTTGTTCATTTATTTTGGTTGGAGCAGCAGAGCTAAGGAAAATATTGGTAGAGCTTCGGCCATTATGTAATGGTAGTTATTTTTTTAGAAGGGTTGAACCTTTTTCCTTTAACTTGTGCATTTTTGTCTTTGAACTTTGGCATTTCTTGATTGAGTAATGGCGTAATGGCAAGGGTCATTGATGTTATTGACCTATTAAATCTTCCAGATTGATAAATTTTGTGACACCAGTTGTGAATTTGTTGCCTATCTGCTTTGATTTCTTTTTTCTCGTGGATTTTATGTTGTAATGTGCCAAAACCGTGCTGCTCATTATGTATTTTAGGAAGTCTTTTATTTTATCCTTGCTATAATTTTATTCTTTATTACAGGTGTATCTTGCTATTAAAACTAGGATTATGTATTTGGAAACAATCACATAACTATAGGAATTTGTTTCCTTAGAATTAGCTTTCTATATTTCCTAAGATAAACAAAGGCTCTTCCTCTTCAAAGAAACTCTTGTTACAGTAAATTTTCAAACTCATAATCAGAGCTATCATGCAAATTCATTCTCAATCTCAATTTGAATATTCTCTTTGCCCCCTCCTTGTTGGGTTTGAAGTTGCACCTGGACCTTTCTTAGAAGCATGAGAAGATCCAATTACAATACCATCACTTGATGATTTCTCGTCTCCTTGTATAAATTATTGGTTCTCTAAGACTTGAAGCTTCATAAATAGTTACCCAGTTAAGAGTGGGATCATCATAAAAAACCAACTCATTTGGACACTCTTCATTATCATTATTATCATCTACTTGTCCCACTACACTCATAAATGTCATTCATTACAATAAGGTTTATTTCATCCCTAATATTGAATATTTGAACAAGTTGTTAGTTATAATTTATGTAAACTAAATCATGCAACTTTTTGTGGTCTAACCTATTCCTTTATTTTAGATGAATCTGTAAAATGTGAATTAGTTTCTTTCTACATTCTACAAAAAAAAGATAATAATGAAATGAGTCATGTCATAATAATAATAATAATTATTTGCTCAAATACACTCTAATTACAATGGGCAACACAAGGAGTCCAATAGATATGAGGTTTTTTCTCTTCCATTAATTTACCACCCAACACAAAATTGCTTCCATTTTTTGTGATAACTTGAACAACATTTTCCTTTCCAATCAATGGACATGACAAATTTAGAACAATCAATGGACTTGACAAACATTGTCCATGCAGACAAGCTCACCAAAAAGTTAATCAATCATCATTACTTCCGGTCAGTCCATGCATCTGACGTAGTAAAATAAACATGTTTGCTCACTACAATTTATGATCTTTCAACAACTTTTCAGTGTAGTCAACCTTCTTGTTGAGAAGTGGAAATCTAATTTCATGATAAGTAGGAGCTGACAAATTAGGTCCATAAACACCTATAGCATCAATCATATTTTGAAAACTCTTCAATCTTACAAAGTTGAATGACAAGCCTGTTCGGTACCAAAATCGAACAATATATTGATTAGCTGATGTCTTCAAATTTTTGTCCCATGCTTCTTTGATATTAGCTTGTCTTAACTTTTCCTTTTTTCTCTTATCTATTTGTAGCAATTGGATTTCTACATAACATATCTTTTGGTCTTTTTTTTCCACCACTATTTCTCCCCTTATCATTACTAGTTGTGAAAGTTTCAACTTAATCCTCACTCATTATTATTATGTCGCACTCTATGTAGGATTGATGGAAGAGGTTGCTGTTTTTTCTTTAAATAATCTCCAAAGCTCTTCTCTCACATTTTTTGGAGTCTTGGTGCATGGAACAACATTGTTACTTTTTGCCATCAAATGTTCTTTAGCTTTAGTAATTCCTCCTTTTATAACTTTCCCTAGTAATTACATACAGTTGCATTTAAGTTTGATTCATCGATTGGATGACAAAGTCATTTTTGTGGAGTGTTCTTGAAGTGTCCTGGTGAAAATAGGTATATCTTTTAGAAAATAATTATAATGGAAGTGGAAAAAAAAACCGGAACGAGGTTGCCATTGGAAACCAAAATAATTTTAAACAGGAAAAACACTTGCAATTGGTAGCGGGGCAGCAGCAGTGGCAATGGATGATAGTAGCGGCAACGGTGATAGACACGTCATTGATAGTATCATGGTGGCAGTAGCGGGATCGACAATAGTAGGATGGGCAGTGACGACGAGTGGAGTGAACGACAATGACAGTGGCAAGCAGTAGCTGAAGTCAACAAGAAAGAAGAAGAGGCTGCTGTAATGTGTTTGGGTTGATAACCCAACAGAAGAGTAAGAGAATAAAACATTAGGGTTTCTTGCACCGCACAACCTCCTTTGTTTTTGGATGGGTCTTGCGCATTGGCTCAACCTCAATTTTTGGACGAGTCTTGCGCCTTGCACCGCTATACACATTAGGTTTCTCTTCACCTTTTTCACCATCTCCGTTCAGTGCTAGCATTCCGTGATGTAGAAAGCAGTCACCATGGGTTACCATGAGAAACCCGCATCGCTACCACCAAGCGGCAAGCTGTAAACTGCCACTAGTTTCCACCATGGTGATGCCATAATCGATTTTTGATAACTGCTACGGGATACTAGATTCTGCAGCCACTAACCATATGACTCCACTACCCAAATATTTCACATATTCTCCATGTCCTAGCCACATAAAAGAGGACTATAGGTGAAGGAATTCAATGAAGACCGTGATTATTCTCATTATGCTGTTTAAAACTATTAAAACTATATACAGCATAACCAGCAGTCAAGATTCCTATTAAGTTTTATCACTGATGAAGGCTACATGCAATACAACATCATTAAGGATGCTTTTTCCTTTCATTGGGTATATTTTCAGTTCCTTTACGACACACATCAGGGGAATGTGAAATAAAAAAGAATTAAGTGAAAGTTAATTTAACATTAAGTGATGTTCTGTCAATTATTTGAATATTGTATTCCAACTTGTTTACAATTATTAAGATTTAGTATTCAAATGCAGTTTCTAGTGAGTACAGATGGTGGAAATACTGGGATGTATTATGTTGAAATATAACTTTATGCTCATTTTCTGTTAAGTTCACCCACTTTAATTTACAGTGAATGTAATTAAGATATGCAATTTGAAAGAAATTTTCCTTGTAGGATTTGATACCACCATCATATCTAGATGAAATCTCATTGCTACAAGATCGAAGAAGTCCATTTTCCTCTGAAGTTGCTTTCAGTATGATAGAACAAGAACTTGGTTTATCTTTGGTAGAACTTTTCTCAGAGATTTCATCTGAGCCTGTAGCTGCCGCTTTCCTTGGGCAGGTTCATTTACTTTGCCATTTCGGCAATTTTTTTTTTGCTAACAATTGCAGAGATTCTGAGAGAACTTGTATGTATTTCTCAATTTTAGATTTTATTCCCTTCAACTTGGAATTTCTGTCTCTGAAGCATAGGATTATCAAGCTAGGCTTCGCAAAACAGGACAGGTTGTTGCTGTCAAAGTGCAAAACTAGACAGGTTGTTTCCCTTGACATATTAATCCTGCGTTTTATGGCTGGATTGATCCAGAGAGCTGGCAAATTTAATGCAGATCTTCAGGTAAAGTTGTAGTATATGACTAAGTTAATGTATGGAACATAAGAATTTTGATTATATTAACATCAAAATGGTTATGATTGCTACCGATGTCTCAACTTCTGACCATTTGATATGGAGTTATTTATTTTTCTATGAACTCAGTTTTGGGGAACTGAGGCATAGTACATATTGCCTATATTTTATCGTTCAATCTTGTATCTATCTACATGTGTCTGTTATATTTTAAAGTTGTTCTATATTGCATTGGTTTATTAAGCATGGATTGCTATATATGCAGGCAGTTGTTGATGAGTGGGCATCAAGTCTTTTCCGGGTATGCATTGTTTTCTTGTATTTTCACCGTAATGATGTTTTAGATAGAGTATGTGTGATTGCATTTGATAGAGAACTGAGAAGAACATGAATGAGGGCTAGAAAGTCTGAAGAGGAAAGGACTTTCTGGATCAAGGAAGTATGTTCCGTTGTTAATCATGCTTCTTTAATCTAGGAATTCCTTTGTTCTTTAGCCTTACGGGGCCTCTATCATGCTATTCTTAGGTCTCTATCGGTATATTACACAACAATATGAAATTGTTTTCACTATTTCTGTACAGACTTATTGAAGCAGAAATGAACCTGAAAACTGAGTGATATTTGTAACTAAAATTGAAAATAGAAAATGAAAACAAAAAGCATTTTCTCAAACCAAATGGCCCTTAATATATCTGAATCTTTTATCTCTAAATAGTGACTGTAATTGAATTTAAAATCCAACTCAACACTGTTTCAAAGTCGAAAAATTTTACATCGTTCTTTCTTTCCCTTTGGTTGATTAGAATTGTTTGTTGAAAGAGATGTTAAAACACTCTTTGGACTACAAAACAAAGTTTATTTTATATAAGCTGATGGCAATAAATAAATAATATGATGTTATTGCTATAAATCATATTCTAGTATTCGCTTAACGATGTAAGGAAATGAAGAACTATTTTATTAATAATAGTCGTACCAATTACATTCTCATCCTCTCAAGTTGTAACAATGATAACAAAATGAAAATATGTTGAAATGAAAAGGAAGATTTTTAAATATTTTCTCCTAATAATTATGAAGATACGGAGAATATTATTAACGTAATAATTTTCTATTTACAATACTTTTTATTGAGTTGGTAAATGAAATATCAATTATTCTCTATTTACTTAGAATATTCTGGAATCTACCTCTGGCAAGATTAATTTTTTTCCAGTCAATTTGATCTTTTTATGTTGTATTTGATCATAGATAATGCTTATGGTTTACTTGTTATCATAATATAGTTCTATAAGATTGACATCCTTTATTAAAGGTCATCTAGAATGATTTAGATTCAAAGTTCTTTACGCTTGAAATTTAACTTTTATATTATAATGAAATACTTTATCATGGTTTTTGCTTCTCTAGTTGCTGGAATTTCTCGAAGAAGCATATATTATTTAAAGGTGTAGATTTTTTTTGCCAGGAACAAAACTTGCATAGCCTACATTGTATATATTTAGGGTTCTCCTACATGAGTTCTTTCTCCGACTCTTCAAGTATAGAAGAATTTTGTCAACTACTTTATCATGCATAAATTGATTAATTATACTAATTACATAAATTGATTCCACTTCTTTTAAAATAGTTAATATTCTTATCTCAAATTCACGATGATAAATTTACTGCAATACCACGCAACATTTGTTACTCATGCCTATTGTGTCAATATAAATCAATTTTAACCATTGTTAATATCACGTGTTTTACAATATCACATGTGATTGTTGTAATGTTATTATTACTTTTTATAAATATATTATTATTATTATTATTCTAATTTTATTATTTTTATTACTACTATTATTATTATTTAATATTTTTGTATTATTAATAGTTTTACTATTATTTATAATTTCATTATTATTAATATTTTCATTATTATTTATTATTTCATTACTATTAATATTTTCATTATTATTAATATTATTAATTTTATTTTTATTATAATTATTATTTTATATTACTATTTTAATATTTTACTATATTATATAGTACAATTAATTATATTACATTTTATAGCATAATATAATCAATTTATTAAGCGATTATTTTAATGTAACATAGTCTAGTATCTTATATATATAATCAATTTTGTCACATTATATAACATACAATAGTTACATAATCGATTATCTTATATAACAGCAAACGTATTGTAGTGTAATTTAAAGGGGGATAGATATGTAATTCTATATATACCGCAAGTCTGTCGTTGCTTTAATTCGTAAATCAACAAACATAACAATCACTCCTCTTCCCGAGTCTGCATCTTTATTAACAAACATAAAAGTGAATGGCAGTAAAATTGTGGAAGAGTCTACATGCCTCTTTTAGTCACAGGTCAGCAATGAACTGCTCAAAATACATAAACAGAAATTCTTTTTGTGATGCAATACAGGAACACAGACCTCGGTTCATACGCCTCACTCTTGAATCTGAACAGGCTCAAAACCCCTATCAATAGAAGCCTTCACAGCATCCACTACCAGTTGAGTTTTTCTACTAATCGTTGGCCACTTCTTCTCGGGTTTTGCGTTGTTGAATTTGATATCTGCCACCAAACGGGCAAAATCATTTACCATAAGAGCCTCCTGAGGTAAGTCAGTTTTTGTTATATGCTTGCTTGGCTGTGGAACCCACTTTGTAACAGCTTCATCAACACCTGATTCTGTAGCTGCAAAAAATGATGCTTCCTTCTCTTCATAAGGGAGAACGAAGTCATGAACATGTAGTGTTCCTTTTGTCCCAAAAGCAATTATATCCGTTGTTGTGTTGGATAAGAAGGAGCAATAGAAGGTTGCTACTTTTCCATCCTCCCAGTACAAAGTAGCCCCACAAGACAATAGCACCCCAACTTTATTGTGCTCAGGGTTGCGCGAGGCGATTACAGTTTTGGGTAGTTCATAGTTGGCAGCCCACAGAATTGCCCTAATACTGTACCAACCTGCATCGCCAAGGACACCAAGAGCATCAAGATCTGGCTTCACACGAATGTCATTCTCAAGGAACTCGGCACGCGCACTAAATGTAAAATTGGAGTGAATCTGGGAAAGTAAAAAAGAAAACGATGGATGTCAATGCAGAAGATGAATGGATAATACCCCATTCCCCTCCCCAATGGTCTAACATGGCCAAGAGTCTAAGTCTCAAAGGAATGTCCTTTAACTTGTGTTTTCATTCAACAACTGCCATTTAAAGTCCAAATAATATGCATTTGAGTAAAAAAAAAAAAAAAGTAGAAAACAGTAGTAGATGGTCATTGGTCACATTATTTAGACTCCCTCACTGAGATTAAAATCACCGTCACAAAATTTGCGAAGATTTCTATAGAAGAAAAAAAAAACTTTAAAAACAGATGTCACCAATGTAAAACAATTAGAGAGAACCAGAATACCGGAGCAAATGAGATTTAGATGAAAAGGTAAAACAGAGAAGGTTTTCAATTAAATCTTTCCGTTATATCCCAAGAGATGTCTGATAAAATAATAATATTTTTACTTTTATACACCCTAAATTCTTTCATATTTTAAATAAAAATTATCATGTATTAATAAATAATAAATCTACCTCAACATATTTAATATTTTAAAATAAAAATTGCTGTGAGTCATTGGTGTTTGACGGGTTTAATAAGAAAAGCTGAAATATTAGTCCAACAAAAATCAATGCTGAATTTAAAACAGGTTCATACCGATTTGAGCTGGCCAAAAAGGTTTGCATCGGAGAGAAACTCCTTCATCTTGGAGGTGCGGGGGTGGTGCATCCACATGGTACCGTCCATGAGCTGCACCCCATTGGATTCGCACGCTGCGATTATCTCGTCAAACTCAGCAACATTAAGACCAACCGGCTTCTCAAGCAGCACGTGCTTCTTCTTGCTGGCGGCGAGCACAGCCCACCGCACGTGCAGGCTGGTGGGGAGCGGCAGGTACACGGCGTCTACCTCGGGGTCGTCGAGGACGGCCTCGTAGGAGTCGTACACCTTGGCGCCGGCGGGGAAGCCGTTGGCGGCGGCGAAGGCGCGGGCCTTGTCGAGGGATCGGCTCCCGACGGCGTGCAGGGCGGCATTGGGCGCGAGCAAGACGGCGCGGGAGATCTTGCGGGCAATTTGGGCGCAGCCGATGATGCCGAAACGGATTTTGGGGGTTTCCGCCATTTTGAGAGTTGAAGTATGGACAAATGGAGAAAGACGAAAGGGTTTTGGAGCGAGGCAGTGGTGTGCTAAGTGTAGTGACTTGTTTGGTGGATCAGGTTGTCTGGCTTTTAAGAAATCACACCATACCCAGTGTTACTATCAGTAAGTATCTGCACTTCCAGATGATAAACGTGTTTCAAACTTAGAAAAAAAACATCTATCTTTAACCACACATGTCATACCTACTTTTCCTTAACCCCACATATCAATACATGGTCCCAATCCTTTCTTTTAAAATCAAACACCGTACAAACATAGGAAAGAGAACAATTACTATACTTTTTAGAATATTATTAAGCTAAATTTATTAACACTTAATAAAATGTTTGATTGATTAATTTGTTCTAACTAATCCACGTTTATATATTTTCTCATGGTTTTAAATAAATTTGTTGTGATACTTTCGGAATATATATATATATATATATATATATATATATATATATTGTGTGAGAGAGTATCAATCTATAATATTTAGATTAATAGTGCGAAATACACTAGAATATTCTTCTCTCAAACCAATTATGAGTCACATTAAGTAATTGACTACGGTTATTTCTCATTCCTAGCTTAATGAGTATTACTCTGGAAGGTAATCTCTCAAGGCTAATTAACTCTATCAAAAGAGTATTCTTTTTCAAGTGACTCGTGGGTCGACCAACATGCAATAATTATAAGCCTAGATGATTGTGTTATCATCTTATGTAACTAGTAGATAGTGATAGCGTCTGACAGACAAATACACATTTTTAGACTCTCTCGTACTATAAATCACACTTTTATTATGATTGTTGCATTTTATGTAGTTTTGAGTTATGCTCCTTTTTCTTTGCAACATCTTGATAACTAAATGCTTGTCTCCTTAGTTAGTAAAGTCTTTTGCATTAATGCATGGTTAATCGCACACCATTCAGATAGTTGGGTCAGAGTTGAAAGACTCTTGAAGTTGGTGAAGAAAGTAGCTTTAAATCGTGTCTCGAGAGATCTTCCATATTTACTTTATATTTAATCTTGAATGAATCTCTTAAGCAAATGAACATTCCTTGCAAACATAAAAAAAAAAAAAAAGCATTTGGATATTTATTTAAGTAGGAGGTTAGCTTAGTCTATGCATATTATTTGATATTTAGTATGTGTTTCATATGTTTTCGTGTGTGTCTTATTAAACTTAAGAGAAGACAACACATGTTGTATCGTCTATCAGACAAAACACTTGCGTCTTACATAACCTGATGTTTTCATAGAACTATCGTCTTATCAACAAAGTATGATCATGTTTTATACTCAACTGTTTTAAGCACTAATTAAAACATTAGAGTGTTGAACTTTTGTCTTAACAATCTTCATCTTTTTTATGATACTTAAAACACTCAGTTACAACATGATTCTATTTAAAATCACTCAGTTACAACACGATTCTATTTAAACACGTTCAACAGATCAAGTTTTCACAAACAATTTTCACTCTATACAAACTTTTATAGTGCATAAAGTTTGATGGGTTATCAAACTATTCAATCTAAACCGATTTCTCATTAGTCAATTTGTTACACAAAATCAGTACAAATTACATCAAAAACTGCAAATACAAAGTTCTTAACCAAATAAAGCTTCTCCCTCAAATTTTGAATCTCTCCCTGAGATTATTATCAATTTTCCCTCATGAATCTCACTTAAAAGAAAAGGTTTAGAAAGCCTTCATATGAAGAATTATCTTCATCTGATTCTTTATCTATGATTGATTCTCTATTGTACAAATGATTCTTCAACTGTTTCATTCTTTGTATATCTTCTTTGAATTTGTCTTTGATCAAATGGAAAGTATCTTGAAGTTCAAGCATTTGTTTTTTATAGACAAGTTCGATTTCATTCTCATGTATTGAAGACTTCATTCTGCTTTTATTTTTGGTAAGGAAATCCTTGTAAGCTTAACTCAACCTTACAAAACCAGTTTGTAAGGTGAGATTTGCATCCACTCATAAACTATTGAGACCTTATCTCTAGTCGATGTGAGATCTTTAACACACCTCTCTGTTACTCCTCCTGCAAGTGTATTGAGTACTCTCAAGTAATATAGAAAATAAGTAAGAGTATCGTATCTACAGGGAACAAAATTTACGATTGACAATTGAATGTGTAACAAAGTATTATGAACAAAAACATGTAACAAGAATGTATTGATTTTGAATGAATATGAAATGTAAAAACAAAACAAGTAATTTTTGAATTTGTGAAATTTATATTAATGAAGATCTTGGGATTGAATTGTATTGATCTCCTTCTCAACGCTCTTGATCATAATGTTAACATCATCTCTTCCAATTATCAATCTGTGCAAATAAACATTATTCAATCTGATTCCTCTAGATTTGAAATTCATAAATTAAACTCAACTCTATCCCCAGTTACTAGAATAAATTAATTAGCATTAAGCATAGTTGCTATAAACAGTCATTACATTATAATTCATCCCTGAAATTATACATGCAACGCGTTAAACGTTTGATTCCAAATTAAAAGTGTGTTTTCCAGTCACAATAAGAATTCTAAGATAGATCAAAGTATGTATAAAACATAAAACACTAGCAATTGAAATTAATGATATCACGTAATGTCAAGAGTGTTTTTCAAAGTTGAGAAATTACATTCAATCCCAAGAATAAGATAATTTACCTACTCATGGTAGCCATGGAAAATACATGAAAAAAGAAAGAACAATGATATTGATCCAATACGGCTGCCGTCAATGAGTGAGTGCCAGTGAGTCCCTCCACATTTGACCTAGTTTTAGCTTTTCATAACTTTTGTTCTTTCCATTAGGTCAAAATGCGGCCGTTATCTCGTAATTCACGCTCGAACAGCGTTGACGTCTTCAAATTAGGGCTACACTATGATATTCTTTTAAGTGAGTTTTAGCCCAGGTTGTATCCTTCGCTTAAGCAAAAAGTCACTTATGCTCCTTTCTCTGCATCTTTCCTTTAATTCAGCTTCTCTGTTCCCTCTCTCTTCATATTTGACCTAATTCTCAACAAAACACGTTCTTGCACCATAAAACTTATTAAATAACAAAATGAATCATAAAGACAATAAAATTCAAATTAAAACCAAATTATTAACAAAATCAACTTAAAAATGCATGAATTTAAACTAAAAAATAAAGCTTATCACTCTCTCATGTCGAGACTTCCGAGACTATATATTTAAGGGTGGTCCGATGGCGGCTTGATAGTAGGTGGCCCGATAGGCTCAACAACTTTGTTAGGATAAGCTCTTATACCATCTTATGAAGGGAATTTTAAGACTAACTCAATCTTACAAAATCGACTTGTAAGGTGAGGTTTGCACCCATTTATAAATTATTGAAAAACCTTATCTATAGTCAATGTGAGCTCTCCAACATCATTTGAAATGTTGACTCTTTCTATCCTTTTGGTTTCCATTTGATACCTTTGTGATAAAATAGATGATTCTTCTTGTATTCTTTGCTATTTAGGTTTGCTAATTTGCTCATTTGTAATATCAAAATCAAGATTTGATAGTCTACTATCAATCTTTGTTCATTCTGGATTCAAATATACCTATTTGATCCTTCGGTTAGGAGTAAGATAATATGTAATCAAAAAGCTGTTTATTTCTCACCAAAACAGGAATTCTTAATGTTTTTTTAAATATTTTGTTTTACATTAAGTAATGTTTTCAAAATCTGCCCATAAGTGCTTAGAAACTTAAAATTTTTCTTATAATAATGGTTTTGCCATTTCTTGGAGAATTTTATTATGTTTTTTCCTTTTCACAACCTCATTCTGTTGTGGTATTCTCAAAAGAGAGAATATGTATGGTAGCTTGTATTCCTTTTGCAGATTATCCTACACACATTTAAAGACTTACTTTTGTAGCTAAGAAGGAGAAATCTTTGGTCTTGTACACAAAACATCATTTTATGTTCTCTTTTAGACTAAGAGTTCAAGTTAACTAAAATATACTTATGCAAAGAATTCATGAGATATGAGAGGTAAAATATTTTCATATTTGAAAAAAACTTTTTCAACAGTTTCTCTTTCTTACACCCTTTGTTATGAAAAGAGTTTGAAAAGCATGTCACGTTTTAAGAGCTCAAGCCTTTTATACCATGATTATTTCTCCTCTTTTCCAATCAGCATGTATGTACTCTTTTGGCTATAAAAGATTATTAGACAAAACTTGTAAAGTTTATTCTTTTGTCGGGCAATTTGAATGATCTAATGATTAGATGACGAGACTTCTATAGAGACATGACTTTACTTGTTTCATGGAGGGGTACCTTGTTTCCCTTCATGTTCTTACAGGTTAGGATGTATTTTTGTTCTCATGAACTTATGAACAATGGCGGTTTGTGATCTAACTCATTTTCTGGTTTCCTTTCTTGTTAGTTCAGAATGATTATCTCTAGCATTTGTATCTAAGACTTTCGTGACCTGATTTTCCTTGCATGAGACAAACATCCTTACATGATTGTAGAGATAGATCTGATTCTTATGTCATGGGCTTGGCAGAAAATTTATCTAAAGTGAACTATGCATCAAACTAATTTGGACTTATTCACAAAAAATATACCTAAATCTTGTTTGAGTATTTTATTTTGCAAAGACAAGATTTTGGTTTATTTATTTTGAAAACCTTCTTTGCAAAATGAATGTGATGGGTCTGATATGATATATAAAAATATACATAATGTCGTACCTTGTTGTTTATATATGTCCTGCGATATAACTTACTTTTTCTGTGTTTAAGCTTAAAGTTTACTCTTAAGTTTGAGTGGTCTTATGTGTTGTTCAGACGTTTCCTCTTTGTCCTATGAATATTTTGGCATCATGGTCTTCCTTGCTTTCACGAGAGGAATTTCTTTCGTTCATCACTTCTTGTTTTAAGCTTATTATGCATAATCTTTTCTTCTAGTCATTGTCAAGTGTTCAACCCTTTAGAGGTTGACTATGATATCAAATGTTAAAAATAGAAAAATCACAATAAGGGAGAGTTAAATTGTGATTTAATTTAAACTTAATTTTTTTTTGCAAATGTCATTTGAGTAATGATACGAGGAAGATAATTTGGTTTGCAAAATTGTTAGGTATTCAAGTGTGAGTTTAAGTCCCACATTGGGTAGGAATGAGAAAGTTGAGCAATATATAAAAAAGAAGACCCATAGACCTAATGCCTTAAGGTTTTGGATTGATGGTGGTGTCATTCCCTTATATGGGTTGTCTCTTGTCTCATTCTTGTGAGATATCCTCGGTGTTTCCCCCTCGGATTCTCCTAACAAAAATAATTAGACTAAAATTCTATTGTGTTATATGTCATGTCAAATATACTTTGCTAACTTTTATGAATCATTTGTCTATAATATTTTTCATTGAATCTGAATAATAATTAGACTGTGATTCTTGTGTATGATAGATTGCACCGGATGAAAGTTTGACCTAAGATGATTAATCAAAAAGAGATGAATATTTAGTGCGTGTTTCATTTGTTCTTATGTTCATCTTATCAGACATAAGAGAAGACTGCACAATATTGTATTATATGTTATAAGAAACACTTACGTCTTAAGTTTATGTTACTTTCATATAACTATCATTTTAGATACGAAGTATGAGCATGTGTTTATACTTAGTCGTTTTTAACACTAATTAAATCTTGAAGTATTGAGCTTTTATCATAATGAGTCTTATTATGAAAAATTAGAAAAAGCTTAAAAAAATTGACCTTTAGAACCAAATTGGGATTTGGGAGTCTAGGTATTGGAAACTTATTATATTGATTAGCTTAAGATAACCTTTAACGAAATGTGTAAAAGTAATATACTTTTAAAAATATTTATTTTCCCTTTAAATCATACAAAATTTAAACTATTTGTTATTTATTTATTTTTGTAAAAAAGAATTAACACTTTTATTTGAGTTAATCTTACTTTTACATATTTATATTCACAATAAAAAGTTAGTGTTATGTAATTCTTTTTATAAAATAGGTTTTTTGAAAGTTTGTATTTCTTTATTTTTAAAGTTTTAATATTTTTGTACTATAATGTTTGTTTTAAGATGGTTAGTGTTCTTACGAGAAATGAGTTGGAATCATTTGAGATAAATTAAGAGCACTAAACTTTGACTGAGTTGAATCCTCTTTCAAAATAGTTATCGAATTTTATTGATAAAACACCAAGAAATAATTTACCTGTAAAATATCATTTTTATGTCCAAGTTAGTAAGAATTTAGATAATTAAAATAAAATTAATGAGTAATCATTTGAAAATAAAGTTAAATTTACAGAATTAATTCCTAAATTCAAGTTGATACGGTATATTGGACTGTCTTACATTTATATCATCACAAAAGTCATTTTCAAATCCAATTTATTTATTATTCACGTGGTCATACCCTAGATAGTTCAATAAGTTTCATATCCTTATCAATCATTGTCAAGGAAAAATAATTTAAATTTCATATATTTAATTTTAGCTATCAGTACATAAACAAATGTGAAATTGTGCTTTGTATCAAATTCTTCGTCTCAAACAAAATTAACAATGAGATGAAAATGAAAGTTACTTTTTTTTTACTATTAATTAATGTGATTTAAGAAGAAAGTTAGCGTGGGTCGAATGAAAAGTAAACGCAAAACTTTTGAAAGCCAATGTTACCCTGTTCTACATGCACCAATGCTTCTGCAGTTGCCACCGTGAAACACGAGAACATCATGTAGAAAAGGCCAACCACAAATCAAAACCAAAGAACTAGCCATCCCTCCATAGAAAAAGGCAGGCCAATATAGATATTTTTCCAACTCACCCCTTGTTGTCCTATTCCTAGATGAGACAAATTCTTCCTGTACCCTAATATCTTCTTCCTGCACCCTAATATAAAATTTTAATTCCACAATTGACCCTATCCGGTTTATACGGGTAAAAAAATAAGAACCGAATGGTATCCCCATCCGGTTCACATTTCAAAAAAAATGACAACCGGATGGCACCCCCATCCGGTTGTCATTTCAAAATAAAATGACAACCGGATGACACCCCATCCGGTTGTTATTTTAAAAAAATTTATTTTATTTGGAAATGACAACCGGATGACATACTCATCCGGTTGTCATTTTGATTTTGAAATGACAATCGGATGGGGCTGTCATCCGGTTCTCATTTCCAAATAAAAATGAGAACCGGATGGAACCCATCCGGTTCTCATACATCAAATCGAAAAATTCTTCTCTTCGTCGTCGACAACGTCTAAACCCCAAATCAACTACTCTAATCAGCAATATCACTTACTAATTGCTAATAAACACAAAAAATTACTTACTTATTGCTTGTTTTAAGGATTAATCAAAGATTTGAAAACAGATGAAGTTAAAATGACAACCGGATGGGGGTGCCATCCGGTTGTCATTTTATTTGAAAATGAAAACCGGATGACATACTCATCCGGTTGTCATTTTTTTTGAAATGTGAACCGGATGGGGGTGCCATCCGGTTCTTATTTTTTTGCCCATATGAATCGGATGGGTGTGCTGGGGTATTTATGGAATTAAAAGATTTGTATTAGGGTGCAGGAAGCGTGTATTAGGGTGCAGGAAGAATTTGTTCCTAGATGAATGTAAAAACTAAAAAGGCCTTTCTTCAAAGAGAAATTATATTTACAGAAAAAGTTATGCAGTATAAAAGTGATAAAATACTCAATAAAAAGTGTTGTATGATCTATCCACATACTATAACTTTCCTTCATTACCCAAATGGTCTGTACTACTTTTTACATATCAATCAATAAAAATTACAATCAATATAATTTTTAAAATAACTACGTATAAAACAGTAAATTTATCAAATATAACGACTTATAATTAAATAGTGATGCCAAAATTTTGTCTTCCTCGAAACCTCGATCACATATATGGGATATACATAGTTTATATTGTGAGAGTATAAGTTATTTTTTATTATATAATTATAACAAGATATTATTTTTAAATAACGTGAGTTATTAAACTGTAGTTTAATTGTAGCATCTCACATATACCATTAATGAAGTTTAATTGTTCCTTTAGTCCCTTCTAAATACAATTAAGATTCTCCACCCCCTATATTTTAATGTGCAACCTCACAATTGGGTGAAATAATAATAGTAGACCAAGATCATCGAGATTCATCATAAAAATATCAAGGTCCAGATGATTTAGAAGTTTCATTTAAAAGAATATTAGTTGTCAATTTGTTACATTAAAAATATTTGCAATATCTTTAGTTAAGAAGAAACTATTGTTTACCAAGAATTGGTTTTCAAATAATTTAAAGATATAAGATTCATCTTTGTAATAAGAATTGGCACAAAAATATTTGAAATTTCAACTTTCTTAGTTCTTTTATTCCTTTTTGACACTATATCAATTTGGTACTTTTATTGAGCCTATTCCATACCATCCAAACCAACAAAAAGACCTAGATGAAACTTTACTTATGATTATAGAAAAATTAGTCAGCCTTCAAATACAGCTCAACACTACCTAAGAACATCATAAAGGTTGCTACCTTGCCTGCAACAAAGTTCAAACGACTTTGAAAACCAAGCATGACACCCTCATCCATACCATTACTACCATCGTCCCAAACTACTACTAATCATACACCACCATCAATAGAGAACACATCTTTTACTCCACCACCAGGTTCCAACTTTTTCTGTACTACTTTTACCACCACCACCACCATTCCCCCTTTTCACTTAACTCCAATGCTCCCACCTACTATACACCCACCAAAAATACAATTATCTTGCTATGATGGCACATACCTTCTAGATTGGCTTTTCCTAGTTGATCAATTTTTCCAATTTTATAACATATCATGGGATTCTCGTTTATACATGACTTCCCTTCTACGACAGGAGAGGCACTTAGTTGGTTTAAGTAGATGTATTAGAACCATCAACTTAGTGATTGGATTTCTTTTAGTCGGGCCCTTGAACTTCGTTTTGGACCCTCAACATATACCAACCATCAAGGAAAGCTATTTAAGCTCCGACAACATGGTATTGTCACTAAATATCAAACAACTTTTGAAAAACTTTCCAACCGTATCTTAGGCCTAACCCCTTAGATGATATTAAATTGTTTCATTTCTAGCCTCATCCCAGAAATTTGTAGCAAGTAGTTGTGCTTCAACCAACTTCTATTACCCAAGCTTTGGGCCTAGCCAAATTGTTGAAATCCCAAATCAATGATTCTAAATGTTACACAGGCAACTTGTATCTTCTGCCTCAACCCTCCCAAAATCTCTTGCCTTCTCCACGACTCCCTTTCCATACCCCCTCAAAAACTAACATCTCCAACCTCCCTCCCTATAAAAAAAAAAAAACTCACATCAGCCCAACTTCAGGATTGTAGGGTTTATGTTACAATTGTAACGAAATTTTTTTTTCTTCACCATAAATGTATCACCAATCATTTCCTACTTTTTTTAGTCGAAGAGCTTTCTTTTGAATACCCTATAGACTTTTCCTTATATAACAACTTGACCCTAACTCATATGGTCCCACTCATGTCCATCTATCTCTCCAAGCTTTATCTTCCATTCTCTCGGCTCACACCTTCAAATTTGAAAGTCATACAGCTAACCTTCTCATCACAATCTTAATAGATAAACATAACATATTACAACACCGACTTGCCCTTACCTTTCCAGTCATGGTTAGTAAGGGAGAATAATGTTCTTTCCTTTGCCTTGATGTTCATGTTTCCTTCCAAAAGCACTCTATCGCAATCGTTTGAAAAAGATAAGATAATAAAAAGTTTGAAAATTTAAGAAAAGGAGTCGTCACTATAGTTTATCAGGAAAACTATAGAAAAACCAAAATTAAGGCTATGGTATGCGAAACCGGATTTTGAATCCGGGAGTCGGTTACGTATGGGGAAGGTGTTAGCATCCCCACAACGTCCGTCATAAGACGGTACCTTTAATTAAATAAGAAAACTGAGTGCGATTTTGAAAATGTTTATCTTTCCAAAACTGAGACAAAAATTAAGGTAAAAATAAACAAAAATATTTTTTAAATTTTTTGAGGCCCGACAAGGTTTGACCTTGCTCCTACGTATTTCCATCAGGGATGAAAAATCAGGGTTACGTAGTTCTTTGTTGAAAATTTGTTGGTTGAAGTGTTTGATATCTTTTAATTTTGAAAATTTGGTATATGTTTAATTTTTTTGAAATTTTGATATTTTTTGACTTTTTTCAAAAATGTTATATTTTTTATGTTTTTTATAAAATTTCGTTTTAGATATCGTTTGACGCGTATGGTCCTTTGATTACCTAAATGAAACATTTTTCGAATTAAAACCCGTCTGACGCGTACGGTCATTTGAAGTTTAATCGAAATTATTTATCGTATGAAAAAAATTAAAAAAATAGAATTATTGTTAAAGTTACATATTTTTATTTTAGAAAATAAAGTTTCATGATATTATATGTGTGAACAATGAAAAGATGATTAAAACAAAATTAATGTGCCTTCCAAATGAAATCATTATTTAAAAAAAGAGATGTAATATATAGTGGGTTCCACGTAAATGAAAATAGAATATGATGGAGTGAAAATAAATAAAAAAATAAAGTGAGATCTATGCATATACAATTAACATATAGGAAAGAAAAAAAAACTTTATGTTTTAACCAATTTTGGCATTTAAGAATGCAGCCCCACATGCATTTAAATGGCACACAAAAAGTAACATTAACTAGATAGCATTAAATGGCAGCCACAGAGAGAGAAAATAAGGTAAAAAAAGGAGAGTGGCATTTAATGCCAAACACATGCAATGCACGTAAGAGAGAAAAGAGAAGGTGGCATTTAATGTCATCCCATGCTCGATAGAGAGAAACAAAAAAGGTGGCATTTAATGCCAACCACATGAACATAAGAGAGAAAAAAAAATAAAAATGAAAGTGGCATTTAATCCCAACATGCACGAAAATTATATACAAATCAGGAGAGAGAAATAACAAAGAGTGACATTAAATAGAAAATAGGAGAGAGAAAACGAGTGGGTGCATGATGGTTTGGCTACTGAAAGTATAAGGGAGGAAAAGGGAAGAGCTCTATGTTGGTGGTGGCGAGCGGCGGTTGACGGCGGCAGAACCGAATCGAACTAGGGTTTGGTTTCAAAGGTGGAGTGGGCTTATGGAGGTGCAAATTTGGCAGTGTTTTGGCAAGGCGTTTGGCATTGTGGAGGTGCGGTGGAGTAGCTTATGGAGGTACAGTTTTGGTAGTATTTTGGCAAGGCATTTGGCGTTGTGTAGGTGCGGTTTGGAGTGGCTTATGGAGGTGAGGTTTTGGCAGCTTTTTGGCAAGGCGTTTGGCGTTGTGCAGGTGTGGTTTGGAGTGGCTTATAGAGGTGAGGTTGTGAAGGTTGTAGTGGAATGTTTTCAAGGGAGGAAATGGGCGTTATGAAGTTGCTGGTGGTGATGGTGGCGTTGCAGAACTACCACTATAGGCGACGGCGTTGTTCAATGACAGTAACGCCGGAGAGTACCATGGCAGTGGCAGAGTTTTTACGGAGGTTGTTTCATGGTGGAGGTTGGAAAACATGGAGAAGTTACATGGAGGTTTTATGGTTGGTATGGTTGCAGCATGAGAGGTGGAAGCATTGTGATCGTGTCAAATGGAATGATGCTTTGGGTTATCACTTATTATTATTCTTTTTATAGATGCTTACGGGATGAAAAACAAGGTGCAGTTTGGCTCAACAAGTTCAAGCATAAAGCTCAACTCGGAGCTATCAACTGTTATCGGAATATTTCATAGCAATATATGGCATACATGCTTAATGACATAATGAAGCAAAGAAAAACACATTACGCGTGTAAACAAGAAATCTTGATACCTTGTTCTTGGTCTCTCTGCGCCTTGTACTTCTGGGCCACTTCTTGTGGTTGTTTTTTTTTGTTTTTGTTTTTGAGTGGTGAGAGTATTCAGAGTGAGAGGAGGATTTGATATTCTGTGTATGTTTCCTATGTAGCTGGAGACTGGTATGAGAGGAAATGAAGTTGGATGATAAGAACTGCGTGAGTAAAGTATCTGTGATTTTGAGTGAGAGTTGGGGATGAAGATGTGGGTAGGTTAGTGGTTCTTCCGAAGAAGAAACGGTAGAATCTGTGTAATCACGTGGTCGTGATAGAAGTATCTCAAAGTATCCGGTTATGAGACGTTGGAGAGTCTTTGAAGGGAGTGGAACTTAATAGAGGAGAATGGCCAGCGTGTGTTGTGTGTGAGTTCCTAGGTTATGTTCATTCTTGTGAAAAGGGCGGTCTCTCCAAGGACTGGGGTGTTGACCTGGTCTTGTATTCGCAGGGGGAAGTAGCTTTTTGTTAGAATATGGTAGTATTGGTTGCAGTGGGAAGTATTACAGGGACAGTCATGATAGGATGCGGTAATGATGCAGGGGAAAGTGAGGAGGAAGGCAGAAGGTAGCGGTGTAGAGGAAGGCAGGAATATACAGGAGGATCTTTGAGATTCGTGGGTGTGTAGGAAAGTGAGGAGGTGTGAATAGTGAGAAATGACCTAAGAGGGGGGTGTAACCCAAAGGGATGGGAATGGGCTGCACCCCTTACCTGTTTAATACAAAAACCTTATTCATTTTTTTTTAAAAAAGACAAACTAAATTTAATTTATCATATCATTCTTCGTTTTGGAATTTATTTTATCTTAGTTTTGTTTGTTTGTTTGTTTGGAAATTAATTAAATTGTTTTTAGCCGTTTTATTACTATCTGAACGAAATTGAGTGTTGACAGCTTCCCCTCTTTACTTAAATTTTATTAGATAATTTGAAAATTAAAATTTTCATATTATCAGAGTAAAAGTTAAGTAAAGACAGAAACATTTATTTGGTCCGATTTGAGAAAGAAAATAAATTTTCAAGCATCTGGATCATTCCTCAAAAGAGAGGTCATCATTTGAGAAAGAAGAAAAAAAAAAAGAAAAGGTGAAAGTGAGGTTGAGACCTTGACAATGTCGAGAGGGTCACGAACCACTTTTATATTGAAAAGAATGTGAGAACGAGACCTTAGCCATGCTGAGAGGGTCACGAACCACCACATGTTGAGAAAAGTTGAGGTCGAAACCTTGGACTGAACCGAGAGGGTTACGAACTATCACATGGTGAAAAGTTGACGTCGAAACCTTGGACTGAGCCGAGAGGGTCACACCATTTCTTCTAAAAGGTTGAGATCTTGATAATATCAAGAGGGTCTCATGAGGTTGTGACCTTGATAACATCGAGCGGATCACATACCATTACACACAGACGAACAACAAGTGATCGTCAAAATCTAAAAGAACACTTTTAGAAGTGTGAATCCCTATAAAGACCTTGGCAAAGCTGAGTGGGTCGCATAATGTTGAAAAATCGAGATCTTAACTATTTCGAGAGGATCACAAACGACATATGAATGCATGATGGCATTCATGTAGTTGAATTCTTTTGATTCTTGCTAAATGAAAGTGCAGGAACAAATGCTTGATGGTTTGTTTTGTTCCTGTCAATGGATGAGTGCATGAATGAATGCATAGTCCTCATTTTATATTCTTGAGAGTGCATGAGACTCTATTTTATCTCATTTTTCAACTTTTGACCGAGAATGCAGGTATGAAAGCTTGATTCTTGATTTTTGGATGAGAGTACATGGACACATGCATGGGATTCAATTTTCAATTGTTGTTTTTTCGTTGACATTTAGAATCGATCGTTTTGTTGGATATCATTGAATTCAACTGACATCAAAACTTCGCTCTTTAAAACGAGGGATGTTGCAAATCCTAAAGTTAATGTTAAAATTAGGGGCATTATTTACATTTCTTTTTAAAGCATTTTAATGCATGCTCTTGAATCCATGGGTAGATGGAATATGTGAGATAGAAAATTGATGGGGTTCGAAAGGGGAACTGAGATTGCCCAGCTTCAAATATATTATCAATTACATGCCCTTCCGAAATTTGCCCCAATTTTGGTGAGATAGTGGGTGAGCTTGATGACGCGTGAATGATTTATTTGTAGGGTAGAATGAGGACAGTCAGGTTTGAGGAAAACTGGTTGATGTTTAGAGAAAATAGGATCTTGGAAGGTCAATGAAAATTACCCCGGTTTAAACGTGTAGGGATAATGATGAGGTCTTTTATGAAAGGTAACTCAGTTTTTATAAGGTGGAAGGAAAGGATTGTCCCAGTATAAGATTTCTCACTTGGTCTGCCTTCGGTCGACTTATTAGTTGCTAACAAAGGAATGTCGTCAGACAGGAGCTCTTCAAACAACTTACTTTTTTGTTACCGTTCCTTTTTCTTTTCTCAACCGACTTGTTAGTTATGTCTTCTTGTCACAGAGTTAAACTTTTTAAAAATCAGAGCAATCATGCCTTGATCAATGTGGACTTTATTAGGTTTGTAACGTGGCCAAGAGTTGAAAGGTTGTCAAGAAAAGGATATGAAGACTCAAAACTGTTTATGGTTTTTTTTTTTAATTTTGACATAAAGATCATCAACCAAATGTGGTGAAAAATAGTCAAAGTTTTCTTCTATATCATTTCCTTCTTTTCATCATTTTTCATCATTTTTTTGCTTTTAATCACTTTGTGATAATATCTCTTATTGTGAATCACATCATCCATTGAGAAAATTTTCATTGATTTTTACGAGCTTTTTGATGTGTACCTTGACTTGAGTTTTATCTTAGTGATGATCCTTGCTTGGGTAATTTTGAGAAGAACTACATATATTTTGTTGGCTCAAGAAGGGTACAAAAGATTTGAATTTTTTCGAATAAAGAAACATGGCCACATATCATTTCAAATCATTATTGCTTTATTTTCAAAAAGGTTAACCCTGAAACAAGATTCAATGCCTCCCAACACACATTTTTCATATTTTTCATTTTTTTTCATCATTTTCTTATATATTTTTATTTGCTTTACTGTCCTTTCTTTTGCTTAGACTGCCTTCACAGGTTTTCAATCTAGCGGATTTTCATTATTTGACTGCCCTTGGAGATTGCAGGTCAACCATTTGGCCAACCAAGAGAAACCTGACTTTTTCAGTATGGTACTCTTGGTTTGTCATTTTGGGCAATGGTGAAAGCTACTGGGACGGATCCTTTTATTTTAGAATTTTGGAGATGAGGAGAAGCCAGAGGATTTCAAACAACATGCATGCAAATGTTTCATTGAAAATTGTCAGCTTTTGCCCCTTATTAGAACACTGAAAGAATTTTAGAATCTCTATTTTATTTTAATCTCATGAATTCAACGATTTGTGAACAACGATTCGTCATGCAACGCTTGGCTCAAAAAATTCTTTCATTTTTATTGATTCCGCGACACCCTTTGAAGACTTGCTTTTGATGACAACGCATGAGAATTTGTGTAACCTCCCATGACATTCACTTTCTTTCCTTTTTATTTACTCAGTATGACAAAAATGTGCGAAATAAGATTAAAGAAATAGAAAAATTAAAATTTATAAAGAGAACAATGCGGAAGTACAATATCCATGCAAGGCGAACGGAAGCATCTCATGTCAATAAGCCGGGTGTCCATGGCTCTTCATTTTGATCATCGGTAGCTCTCCCTCTTGGTTTAACTCAAACATGGATGATAGAGTGGCGAGAGCATCAGCTAACTGGTTATCCTCTCGCGGAATGTGGTGGAATGTTATGGTGTCAAAATACTCCACCAATCCCTTAATATATGCTTGATAAGGAATCAATTTTTGATCCCTAGTCTCCCACTCTCCCTTTATCTGGTGTATTACCAGTGCCGAATCACCATATACGCTTAAGAATTTTACCTTGAATTCTATGGGTGCCCGAATTCCATAGCACAAGCCTCGTATTATGCCATGTTATTGGTGCAATCAAAGCACAGTCTCGCTATCATTGGTGTATACTCTTTTTCGGGAGAAATAATCACTGCTCCTATACCATGGCCTAGTGCATTAGACGCTCCATCAAAGAATAAGGTCCAACTATTTTTATCACCATTATCCCCGACTGTAGCGAATAAAGCAAAAATATCCTCATCTGGAAACTCGGGTTGCATTGATTGGTAATCTTCAATGGGTTGATGGGCTAGGTAATCTGCCAGAGCACTACCTTTGATGGCCTTTTGAGTCACATACAATATGTCATATTCAGATAACAACATTTGCCATCGGGCTAATCTTCCTGTGAGAGCAGGCTTTTCGAAGACGTACTTGATTGAATCCATTTTGGATATCAACCAAGTTGTATGACTCAACATGTACTGCCTTAACCGACGAGTTGCCCAAGCCAAAGCACAACAAGTCCACTCTAGAGAGGAATAACGTCGCTTGCAGTCGGTGAACTTCTTGCTTAGATAATAAATGACATGCTCTTTCCTGCCAGTTTCATCATGTTGACCAAAAACACAACCCATTGATTCATCTAGTACTGTCAGGTATAAAATGAGAGGTCTCCCAGGAACTGGCGCACGCAGTACTGGGGGCTCCTGCAAATATAGCTTGATTTTATCAAAAGTTGTCTAACAGTCTTCACTCCATTCCATGACTTGGTTTTTGCGTAACAATTTGAATATCGGCTCACAAGTGGCAGTTAATTGGGAGGTAAATCTAGCAATGTAGTTCAAACGCCCCAAAAAATCTCGAACTTCTTTTTCTGTGCTCGAATGTGGCATTTCTAATATTGCACGCACCTTATCCGGATCTACCTCTATCCCTTTTTGGCTGACAATGAAGCCTAGTAGTTTTTCGGATTTCACGCCGAAGGTGCATTTAGCTGGATTTAGCCTGAGTTTGAATTTCCTCAACCTCCCAAATAGTTTCCTCAAATTAATAAGGTGTTCCTCCTAAGATCCAGATTTAGCGATCATATCGTCAACATAAACTTCAATCTCTTTGTGCATCATGTCGTGGAAAAGAGCCACCATTGCTCGTTGGTACGTTGCCCCAACATTTTTTTAGCCTGAATGACATCACCTTATAACAAAAGGTTCCCCATAACATGATGAAGGTGGTTTTTTCTATATCTTCAGGTGCCATCTTAATTTGATTGTATCCCGAAAATCCATCTATGAATGAGAACAGTGAGGAAGTGGCTGTATTGTCCACTAGAGTGTCGATATGTGGTAGCGGAAAATCATCCTTGGGGCTGGCCCGATTCAAATCTCAATAGTCTACACACATTCTGACTTTTCCATCCTTTTTAGGCACTGGGACCACATTCGCCACCCATTGAAGGTATTTGGCTACGGTCAAGAATCCTGCATTGAATTGTTTTTCCACTTCTTCTTTTATTTTCAAGGACACTTCCGGTTTCATCCTTCTCAACTTTTGTTTGATTGGAGGGCATTCTGGTTTGAGAGGTAATCTATGTTGCACTATGTTGGAATCCAATCCCGAAATATCCTGGTATGATCAAGCGAAAACGTCTTTAAACTCCTTCAGTAGAGTACGTAATTTTTCGCGTGTTTTCTTCTGTCATATTAGTGTCTATTTTAACTTCCTTTTCTTCATCTTCTTCACCCAAATTAATTGTTTTAACATCCTCTCAATGTGGTTTTATTTCGTTTTCTTCTTCCTCTACTAATCTCATCAACTCAGGAGAGGGTTCACAGTCTTCTTCGTAATCATTTTTCGTATTATCAACGGGGTGCATAAAATTAGGGCACGAAACATTGGCATTGTTATTTTCAAAATTTTCATCAACAAATCTGCATTATTCAAGTTTACGAAAATAAATAGATAAGAAGAACAAGCATAACACAAAAACACAAATTTATAATAGAAAATACGCATTCAAGTCAACGTTGAGTCTTTTAAACAACACAAGAGTGAGCAACGCCAAGGTCTTAAGTCAAACCAAAAGGGTTTGCCCCTTTTTCTAAAAAAAGAAAATTACATTTCATCGCACGTAAACACCATGAATAAGTTCACAGATTCCCGGTTGCCATGTTGCACGTCCGGTGGACAGGGGCACACAAAATTGGAATCTTCATCTCCAAGCTCCTTCTGGATTGAAGCCACTTGATCAACATTTGTCCATCATGCGCTTCGGAAGCTTTGCTTGATGTCGCACAAAGTAATTCCTTTCGCTTTCGGCTCGCGATCCTTTTGCCTAACTAGGCTTCTTTCTTTCCTTTCCTCAACTATCCTCCTCTTATCTACTTTGGTGGGCTTGTACCCCAAGCCATATCTCCCCTTGTTTTCGACCAGCTCCAATGGAATTATAACTCCTTTTCCATCTTTGCCAAGTCCCATTCCATACTTATATCCCTCTTTCAGCATAGTCGTTGCTATCATCAAGGACGTACTTGACAAGTATTGACTTAACTTGAAAGGCTCGACATATGCGGCGCCTACAATCTCCAGGGCTTGGAAAGAAGTTTCTAAGGCTTCCTCAGCAGCCTCAATGTGTCGAGTAGACAACGGTCCACTCACTAATAGATCTTCTTCTCCAGAGACTATTATCAGCTTGTCATCCACCACAAATTTCAGCTTCTGGTGCAAAGTAGAAGGCACCACACCAGCAGTATGAATCCACGGTCGCCCTAACAAGCAGCTGTATGCCGGGAGTAAATCCATCACTTGGAATACCACTGAAAATGTGCAAGGTCCGATCTGTACCGGCAACTCAATCTCTCCCATTATTTCCCTTCTACTTCCATTGAAAGCTCTTACAACTATGGCACTTGGGCGCATGTACGCTCCTTCACATGGTAGCTTGTCCAACGTGGTTTTAGGCATTACATTCAAGGACAAGCCATTATCAATGAGCACCCGTGCTATGGCATAATTCATGCATTTCACAGATATATGAAGAGCTTTATTGTGACCTCTCCCCTCTGAGGGTATCTCATCTTCAGTGAAAGTGAGGTAATTGTTAGCAGTAATATAGCTAACGATCCCTTCAAACTTGCCTAGAGATATATCCTGCTCTACATGAGCTTCGCTCAGTATCTTCATCAGTAGCTTCCGATGGGAGGTTGAATGCATCAACAACTCTAGCAACGAGATTCTAGCTGGCATACGGTTCAGTTGGTCAACCACTTTATATTCACTTTGTTGAATAAACTTCAAAAACTCACGTGCCTCTGCATTTGATATTTCTTTCTTAGCTTCTGTTTCGGGCTTCCCATCAACCTACTGAGGCTTCTCCTTCAAGAACGTCTTTGCTTTCTCCATGGTCACTCCATTTTTGTGGCCTTCCTCATTCCTTAGCTCTGGCGGCGTAAAGAGACATCCGCTCCTGGTCATTCCCCCGATACCCGCAATGTTATCAACAACAAACTCCTCGGTGTCGCAGGTCTCCCTTATCTTTCTTTGTTCTTGTTCACTCCTTAGCATATTGGTGCCATATCTCCAGGGCACTACTTTCTGACTCTTGTAAGGGAAAGGGGATGGAGCCTATATTACAATTGGCTGTCGTCCTAACGGCACGAACAAGGTTTTAGTGAAATGTATCACCAGCGGTTTAGGCTCAGCCAAGAAAGGTTCCTCGCCCGTCAGTGTACATACTTCTGCTTCTTTCTTTTTGTGACAAACCTGTAGGATGTGTCGGTCAATCAGGTCTTTCAATAATTCTTTAATTCCATGACATTCATTAATAGAATGTTAAGTGCCTGGGTGAAAACCGCATGTTCCCTCTTGCTGGTATTCAACTTTTAGCAGGCCAACTTGACAAAGCGCCGTGAATACATCTTCCATGGAACCTTTAATCTGGTCAACTTTTCTCACCAAGCCAAATCCCTCCTCTTCAATGATGGCGTTTGTTAAAGCACTTGCATGTCAGGACAATGGATTGTTCTCAATACTAGGTTTATCTTCTTGGAAGGTCAGCCATCCATAGTCGATTAACGATTGCACCTTAAACTTAAATGCCTTATAGTTTTCAGTTGAATGGCCATCTGCTCCACCATGGTAATCACATTTGGCATTTGCATTGTAATTCTTAGGATAAGGCGGTTGCAAGGGTCTCATAGGGCATACCGCGACTAGCGTCTTGCGAAGTAAAGTTGGCAAGAGATTCGTGTAGGATATTGGAATTGGAGTGAATTAAACAAAACTCCTATCCTGGCCTTCTTTCAGAGCATAAATTCTGGCTTGGCCCCTGGTTAGGGATAAAAACCATTTCATTCTTCCAACCTTGCTTGGGCTGATAGGCATTGCCAGGCACAGGTTGAGCTCAGTATGGAGGCCGTGGTCGAGGGAAGCTTGGTTGACTTGTTGACACGTTTGTCGTGATGTACGGTAGATGAGCCTGAGGTTGCAGATAGTTGGGTCTATAACGAGGTGAAGGCTGATTTTCGCAATAAGGAGTAACAGAAGTTGCCTGAACCTCTCCTTCTTTTCTCTTGCCAGTATTGAACCCGGGTTTCTTGGAATTTGCGACCGCGAGTGGGCCTTGTGCAATTTTTCCACTTTTCAACCCGAATTCAATTATGTCTCCGATGATGATGATGTCAGCAAAGCTGGAAGAAACACTGCCCAACATATGTTCATAGAAAGGAGATTGCAAAGTGTTTATGAACATGGCCATCATTTCTCTGTCATCTAACGGTGTTTCTACCTGAGCAGCCAAATCTCTCCACCTTTTAGCATATTCTTTGAAGGTCTCGGAACCCTTCTTTGACATATTCTGCAGTTGTAACCTGTCGGGGGCCATGTCAACGTTGTACTTGTACTGATTTAGGAATGCATCCACCAAGTCTCTCCATGAGCGAATGCGTGCTGGCTCAAGATGCATGTAACAATTGAAAGTTGTGCCGACTAAGCTATCTTGAAAGAAATGGACTAGTGGTTTTTCGTCATGTGCGTAGGCTGCAATCTTCCTACAGTACATTGTCAGGTGGTTTTTAGGGCAAGATGTGCCCTTATACTTCTCGAACTCTGGCACTTTAAACTTAGGGGTGATTATCACATCCGGTACCAAGCACAAATCCGTTACATCCCCAAATCCATGGTGACCTCTGCCTTCTACGGCTCTGAGTCTCTCTTCAATAGTTTGCAATTTGCTTTTTGCTTCCTCCGTCTCGAAGGCTACCCATGGCCTGAGTTGTAGCTTTTGTTTGTGACCCTTCACTTGTTAACACTTGCAGAAATCCTCGCTAAGCGGTCATTTGAGGCCCGGTGAAAGCAGTCATCTTGGCAGTATTTACACTTGTTACATGAGGATTTGAAGCATTAACAGGTACAATGATTGTCACATGCTCCTACCCGGGGTATTCTCCCATAGGAAGAGTATAGCCCGGAGGCAAACCGTATGGAGGGAATTCGGCATGAGCGACCTTGCTTCCCTGAACAACATGAAATTGGGTTTGTTGCCCCCCAAGATGCGAGGTCAGAGGGTATGAGGACGTCGCCTCCTCGTTTCTAACCACCAGAGTCTCCATAATACTCTTCAAAGCAGCTAACGTTTCAAGTATCTGACTTATCTAGTCCTTGATCTTGCTGGCATCAACCTGGAGTGTCTCCTGTTTTTCACTCAACTCTTCCATTTTTTTCTGGTTTGCGCGCGTTTTGTTAGGGTGTCGCGGAATGTTTGTCGTTACTACGCTTGTCTATTTTTATTATTTATTTAAAGAATAAATCAGAAAAAGACAGAAAAATAAGGAAAAGAAAAATCGAATGTAGATTAAACAAACAGAAATTATAAGATTGCATGATGTCACAAAAGTACATGGAAATCAACATAAGTCTGATATTGATAAAGAAATCTAAATTGTTTGACCGACAGAGACATTACAATCTTCTCAACCAAATAACTATCCATCTCTAGCATGAGCAATCATACTTTTCATCTCTGCCACCAATCCTTTACAATGCTCTATAAAAATCTTGACTTCACTTGGTGGGTTGAAAAAGAACAGCGATGACTCAGCCTCAGATAGCATTCTTGGGACCCCATCAATCGCCCCATTAGCCAGAGCAGCCAATTGAGAAACAGTTCCTCCAACGCACTGCCACTCTCTCCTATTCGTCCATATGACCTTCTATTTGGGCTAACACGGTCTGATACTGCTCTTCCGCTTCAATTCGTTGCCGATGCTCTTCCCCTACCTGTTCCTCACATTCTATCATCACTTCCTTCATCTGTTGTTCCATGTCGTTAACTTCAACTTGGAGATCATGCAACCTTCTCAATGCCTCTTGTTTTTCTCTCTTGATGTCTTCATACAAACTCTTCCATTGGCGCTCTGCAGATGAGGCTATATCTCGCTCTTGAGCCCTCATAGACAGCTCAGTGTTGGCGGCCGCCAAGTCTTGCTTAATTCTGAAAGTGTAATCTCTTTCCGCTTTCTGCTTTCTCATCAGCTCTTTGTAAGCTTTTGTTTTTTCTTCATAATCTTTGTTCAAATCCACAAAGTTATGGCGAAGGCTTTGGAGATCGTTAACCACTTTGGCATTTGTCCCTTTCAACCTTTCAATCTCTTCTTTTAATCGCTTGACCTCTTTTGATTCAGTATCTGGCCTTTGTTCTTCGTTTATCAAGCCGGGGGAATCCAACTTGAAAGGAAATTTAACTTTTTCAACCCTATCTACGATCCATTGGCGGTAGGGGATTTCTCTATTGATCGTCCATGATCTGGAGTCTCTATCCATGCAAACCACACTCTTCCAAACGCTTCTGACCTGCTGCAGGACCTTAGTAGCATCGCTATCCTCGTAATAGAACAACAGAGCTGTCAGAGAGGCAGGTGTTGGGGCTCCTCTTATCGGATATCCAAATTGACACTGGGCTGGTACTGGGTTATAGTTGATGCAGCATCTAATCCCTACAAGCGGCACATTCAGATATTTCCCGCAATACTAAATAAGGCGTGATCTCAGCTGCCACGAGGGTTGCCATTGAATCTTTGTCTCATTCAGACTAGCAAAGAATTCTATCCATTCTCTTGCTCCTTTCATTTCAGGCCCTCACCTTGTTACCAACTCAACTGGGCATTTAACGCCAATCGTTCTATCCCCAATGTGGGAAGCCAACCAGACATAAAGAGCAGGTATGCAGCATAACATCTTTTTGTTTCTCCATTCGTGGCACGAATTAAGTGCCGTGTAGATGTCAGCCAAGATTGCTGGGACAAGATTCTCAGCTCGAGTTTTCACAGCAACAAACACATCGATTGCGTCATACCCCACAAAATCCTCATGATTAGGAAATATCAAGACACCATAAACAACTAAGGCAAGGACATCCACGAACGTTTCCCAATCTCCTTTGTCAGCCAGTTGGTAAAGATAGGTCTCCAAATATCTCTGAGGGAACCCTTTGACGCCTTTTCTAGTGACAAACTTGCTTTCCAACTCTCTCGGGTGTATCTTCATAATCCCAGCTAATGTGGGGATAGAAGCATGTTGCTCAAGGTGTTTGTATGGGACGCTTCCTTCTAATGGCATGTCCAGAATCTACTCAAACTCTTATAATGTTGGCACCAACTAGAAATCTTGAAAGGTGAAACACCTCAGTGGCGGGTCATAGTATTGTGTTAAAGCGGTGACAGCGGGTATCTGAACCTCCACCTCTAATAATCCTAGTAGATTTCCATATCTTTTCCTAAAAGTCCTTCTTTGGATCGGTCCAAGCTTTTGTTCTAAGTCCCTAAGGCCGGTCAACTTGTTCTCTATTACTCGAACGTGAATCTTCTTTCTCAAACCTCCCAATTCAGAATTCCCCTCAATTTCAGACCTCATGTTAACCTCCATGATGATATGCATACAATTTTATAATTTCACTGCCTAAAAGAGAAGAATTAAATGAGATGATATGAAATGCATGAAATGCGTTTATGGAGAAAAGTGTGAGTTATGAGTACCAAATATGCAATGCATATGTTACAACAACAAAGAAGGGTCGGTGGAAGGTTGAAACACACAAACATCTCCCTTAGTGCCCTAAATAAGATTCAGCCTGACGACGTTTAAGGGCTAAGCTTATAAATGCACGCTCTCAAGGAAGCTCCTAATACCCAGGGGTTTAAGGCCACTAGAGCTATGGTTCACTTCACCACATGACTCACGGCAGCTTGTAAACAACTCGCTTAGAGCATATGAATAAAGCAAACAAACTCTAGCTGAGTTTCTCGCAAAAACTGAGAAAGGAAGTATATCTTATCAGTATTGCTACACAACCTCTTTCTATTTCTAAGCTCACTCAGACCCAGGTTAGGGCCCCACGCATGATATGCAATTATGAAGTGTGTGTGAAGGGAGAATTATGCATACAACCCCCCACCTGCAAAAACAACCAGAAAAAGTCCCAAGCAGGTATATGACAGAAACAACATATAAGGCATGTCGTCTAACCTAGGGTTCAATATTCCAACAAACATAAACAAGCATATGTACATGCAAGAGAAAGGAAAGATAAACATTCAAAATCCACACTTATTTTTACTTATTTAATTAAAATAACCTGACTCTAAAAAACAGTCCCCAGTGGAGTCGCCATCTGTCGTAGTCGAGATCACGACGGGGACGGCGATCAGAAAAAAAGATAATACAATGTTTGAAAATTTAAGAAAAGGAGTCGCCACTATAGTTTATCAGGAAAACTATAGAAAAACCAAAATTAAGGCTATGGTTTGCGAAACTGGATTTTGAATCCGGGAGTCGGTTACGTGCGGGGAAGGTGTTAGCACCCCCACAACGCCCGTCCTAAGACGGTACCTTTAATTAAATAAGAAAACTGAGTGCGATTTTGAAAATGTTTATCTTTCCAAAAACGAGACAAAAATTAAGGTAAAAACAAACAAAAATATTTTTTAAATTTTTTAAGGCCTGACAAGGTTTGACCTTGCCCCTACGTATTTCCATCAGGATGAAAAAGCAGGGTTACGTAGTTCTTTGTTGAAAATTTGTTGGTTGAAGTGTTTGATATCTTTTAATTTTGAAAATTTGGTATATGTTTAATTTTTTAGAAATTTTGATATTTTTTGACCTTTTTCAAAAATGTTATATTTTTTATGTTTTTTTATAAAATTTCGTTTTAGATATCGCTTGACACGTATGGTCCTTTGATTACCTAAACGAAACGTTTTTCGAATTAAAACCCGTCTGGCGCGTTCATTTGAAGTTTAATCAAAATTATTTATCGTATGAAAACAATTAAAAAAATAGAATTATTGTTAAAGTTACATATTTTTATTTTAGAAAATAAAGTTTCATGATATTGTATGTGTGAACAATGAAGAGATGAATAAAACAAAATTAATGTGTCTTTCAAATGAAATCATTATTTAAAAAAAGAGATGGAGTGAAAATAAATAAAAAAATAAAGTGAGATCTGCGTATATACAATTAACATATAGGAAAGAAAAAAAAACCTTTATGTTTTAACCAATTTTGGCATTTAATTAAAAGCAAGAATGCAGCCCCACATGCATTTAAATGGCACACAAAAAGTAACATTAACTAGATAGCATTAAATGGCAGCCATAGAGAGAGAAAATCGGGTAAAAAAAAGAGAGTGTCATTTAATGCCAACCACATGCAATGCACGTAAAAGAGAAAAGAGAAGGTGGCATTTAATGTCATCCCATGCTCGTGAGAGAGAAACAAAAAAGAAGGTGACGTTTAATGCCAACCACATGAACATAAGAGAGAAAAAAAAAAATGAAAGTGGCATTTAATCCCAACATGCACGAAAATTATATACAAATCAGGAGAGAGAAATAACAAAAGAAGAGTGACATTAAATAGAAAACAGGAGAGAGAAAACGAGTGGGTGCATGGTGGTTTGGCTACTGAAAGTATAAGGGAATAAAAGGGAAGAGCTCTACGTGGGTGGTGGCGAGCGGCGGTTGACGGCGACAGAACCGAATCGAACTAGGGTTTGGTTTCAAAGGTGGAGTGGGCTTATGGAGGTGCAAATTTGGCAGTGTTTTGGCAAGGCGTTTGACATTGTGGAGGTGCGGTGGAGTGGCTTATAGAGGTACAGTTTTGGCAGTATTTTGGCAAGGCGTATGGTGTTATGCAGGTATGGTTTGGAGTGGCTTATGGAGGTGAGGTTTTGGCAGCGTTTTGGCAAGGCGTTTGGCGTTGTGGAGGTGTGGTTTGGAGTGGCTTATGGAGGTGAGGTTGTGAGGGTTGTAGTGGAATGTTTTCAAGGAAGGAAAGGGGCGTTATGAAGTTGCTGGTGGTGATGGTGGCGTTGCAGAACTACCACTATAGGCAACAACGTTGTTCAACGACAATAACGCCGGAGAGTACCATGGCAGTGGCGGAGTTTTTACGGAGGTTGTTTCATGGTGGAGGCTGGAAAACATGGAGAAGTTACATGGAGGTTTTATGGTTGGTATGGTGGCAGCATGAGAGGCGGAAGCATGGTGATCATGTCAAATGGAATGATGCTTTGGGTTATCACTTATTATTATTATTTTTATAGATGCTTACGGGATGAAAAACAAGGTGCAGTTTGGCTCTACAAGTTCAAGCATAAAGCTCAACTCGGAGCTATCAACTGTTATCGGAATATTTCGTAGCAATATATGGCGTACATGCTTAATGACATAATGAAGCAAAGAAAAACACATTAAGCAGGTAAACAAGAAATCTTGATACCTTGTTCTTGGTCACTCTGCGCCTTGTATTTCTAGGCCACTTCTTGTGGTTGTTTTTTTTGTTTTTGTTTTTAAGTGGTGAGAGTATTCAGAGTGAGAGGAGGATTTGATATTCTGTGTATGTTTCTTATGTAGCTGGAGACTGGTATGAGAGGAAATGAAGTTGGATGAGAAGAACTGCGTGAGTAAAGTATCTGTGATTTTGAGTGAGAGTTGGGGATGAAGATGTGGGTAGGTTAGTAGTTCTTCCGAAGAAGAAACGGTAGAATCTGTGTAATCATGTGGTCGTGATAGAAGTATCTCAAAGTATCCGGTGCCAATGAGATGTTGGAGAGTCTTTGAAGGGAGTGGAACTTAATAGAGGAGAATGGGCAGCTTGTGTTGTGTATGAGTTCCTAGGTTATGTTCATTCTTGTGAAAAGGGCGGCCTCCCCAAGGACTGGGGTGTTGACCCGGTCTTGTATTCGTAGGGGGAAGTAGCTTTTTGTTATAATAAGGTAGTATTGGTTGTAGTAGGAAGTATTACAGGGACAGTCATGATATGATGCGGTAATGATGCAGGGAAAAGTGAGGAGGAAGGCAGAATGCAGCGGTGCAAAGGAAGGCAGGAATGTACAGGAGGATCTTGGAGATTCATGGGTGCGTAGGAAAGTGAGGAGGTGTGAATAGTGAGAAATGACCCAAGAGGGTGGTGTAACCCAAAGGGATGGGAATGGGCTACACCCCTTACCCATTTAATACAAAAACCTTATTCATTTTTTTAAAAAAAGACAAACTAAATTTAATTTATTATATCATTCTTCTTTTTGGAATTTATTTTATCTTAGTTTTGTTTGTTTGTTTTTTTGGAAATTAATTAAATTTTTTTAGCCATTTTATTACTATCCGGACGAAATTGAGTGTTGACACACTCATTCATTATTCCTTTTTACCTCCTTCCTATTAAAGGAGTTGATGTCGTTCTAGGCATAGATTGGTTACACTCTCTAGGCCCTTTGTAGGTTAACTTTTCTACCCCTCAATTTTCCTTTACCCACAATGGTTCTCCTATCACCTTACATGCTACAACCATGTGTCTTTCACTCATATTTGCCACCTTTTACACATTGATGACATTGCCTCTCTCCACCTTCTCACTTTTCAACATACCCCTTCCCCTACTCCTTCTATCACCCAAAATCACCATCCCTATATTTTAAACTTCGTAAAACATACTACTTAGTTTTTTTCCACCCTCGTGGACTACCACTTGACCTACCGCATAATCACCATATTCGTCTCATTCTACAATCTTCCTTAGTCAATATAAAACCATACCTCTGTCCCACCCTCATAAAAACATTATTACATCACTCATTCACGATATGCTATATGAAGCCATCATATGTCCTACCACCAGTCATTTCTCATTGCCAGTCATTTTGATAAAAAGAAAGATGAAACATGGCATTTTTTGTGTCAACTATCAAGCCTTAATTGTTATCACAATCAAAGTTAGGTTTCCTATCCCAACCATTGATGAACTTTTAGATGGGCTAACTACAACTAAAGTGTTTACAAAGTTGGACTTAAGATCCGGGTACCACCAGATAAGGGTAGACCCTAAGGATTGTCACAAAATGGCTTTTAAAACTTTTGATGGGCTTATGAGTTTCTAGTTATGTTATTTGAACTTTCCAATGCCTCGTCTACATTTCAAGCAGCCATGAATGATTCGCTAAGGCCACATCTACGGAAATTCGTCCTAGTTTTCTTTGATGACATACTAATATACAACCAATCTATGTCAGAACACATCTGACACCTAACCACCATTCTACAATTGCTAGAAGCCCACAGATTCTATTTTAAAGAATCTAAATGTGTTTTAGCAATTGCTAAGGTTTCTTACTTGGGTCATATTATTCAAGTAGGCACAGTTGCTCCTGATTCTATAAGACAGAAGTCATTCTTATATGGCCAAGTCCGACATCTCTTACTACCCTATGAGCATTTTTGGGGATCACGAGAGTTTATCAAAAGTTCGTTCGAGGATATGTCACTCTTACCTCACCACTCATGAATTTACTACTATTATCGTCATTTACATGGAATACAGAGACTCAAGAGTCCTTTACAAAATTAAAACACACCCTGACTACAACCCTAGTTTTGTGTTTACCCAAATCCTCTCTACCACTTGCAATAGAAATCGATGCTTCAGGAACGACCATTGGCATGGTTCTGTCTCAAAACGATCATTATATTGCCTTATTCAGCAAGAAGCTTTGCTCCAAAATGCTGACCAGTTTTATTTATACGAGAGAAATGTTTGTTGTAACAAAAGCAGTAAATGAATGACGTCATTATTTGATAGGCACTCATTTCAAAATCATCATAGATTAACAAAGTCTTAACGGATTACTTACCAATGCATGTCACACTCTCGAACAACAAAAGTGGGCCACCAAACTATTGGGGTACAGTTTTAACATCAGCTACAGAGCAGGACGCCACAACCAAGCTACTGATTTCATTTCATGGCCGCCACCACCCATCTTCTTAGCCATCTCTTCTCCAGTTCCAAACATCCTTATGGAACTGCATAACTACTGCAAGTCAGAACTAGGCCAAAACGAAATACAACACTTTTATTTACCTGACTCTAAATATAACTTCATCCGTGGTCTTCTTTACCACCACCACTGTCTCATTTTGCCATCCACTGGTACTTTTCGTTCAAAAGTTTTACATGAATTCCACATTACACCTATTGTGGGCACTCTAGCCTTAAGGCACAATGGCTTATCTTGCCTCTCATTCTTCGGGCATGGCATGTATCGTGACACCAAGGCATACATCAATGTCTCCCTTATCAATAAAATAAACCCATTAATTAGAAACCACTAGGCCTACTCCAACCTATAGCCACCGCATCCAAACTTTGGGAAGAATTAACCACAAATTTTGTCACACATTTACCTTCATCGTTTGGCCACACATTCATATAGATAGTGTGTGATAGATTAAGTCTACTCACTTCATCACCATTCCTATCTCATTCAACGCAACTCATTTAGCTAATTGATTTTCTGTTGAGATTTGCAAGTTACACGATGTTCCAAAGTCCATTATCTCTGATTGTGACCCCTTGCTCCTTAGTCATTTCTAGAAAGAACTCTTTCACTTACAACGCACATAGTTAAAATTCAGCACAACCTACCACCCACAAAGTGATGGTCAAACATAGGTCCTCAACAGAGGTTTTGAGATTTACATGATTACTAACGATAACCCAAGAAATTAGTACAATTACTTATACCTCGCAAAGTTTTGGTACAATTTGTCCTATCATTCTCAGCCATCAAAATGACTCCTTTTCAAGCTCTTTATGGACAACCTCCACTAGTTATTCTAGATTACATTCCAGGCATTGCAACACAGCCTAACCTCGACACCACACTACAAGAACGAACACAAATGCTCCACTAGTTGAAGGGTACTCTCAAGAAGACTCAACAATGAATGGTGCACACAACGAACATAGCCCATCCCCGCCACCACTTCAATGTCGACGAATGGGTTCTCCTCCGTCATCATGCACATTGCCAAACATCTCTCACTCTAAGATCCCACAATGAGCACTCACACAAATTTTACGAAGCCTACCCCATCAAATGCAAATTTGTATGTTTTAGAAATTTTATTTTGAAAATTTTGTTCTGAAATATATTTTATGCATTCGAAAAATTTTACTTTATAAGTCTTATTCTAGAAATCTTATAATGTTCTGACAAACATGTTCCAAAATATAATTCATAAATTCTAGAAAATATGTTAAAAAAAAATTGAAAGACAATCTATAAGTCACTTTAAAGAAACAAAGGTAATATACTGTCCTCACCCGATATCCTTGGGTCAATTAAGATTACACCCGAGATTCAAGGGTCAGTATACCCAACAATTTCTGAATCTTGGCCTCCACGTGCAACAGTTTGGTAACTGCTCATGTTGTTACTATAGACTTGGGCTTAACAACTCAGCCCATAACCTATATATACAACACTCACTACAGGAAGTACCACTCACTCAGTACTAAGCTTTCATATTGACTTAAACTCTCTCTCACTCCCCTCTTTAATCACGTGTTGACTTGAGCGTCGGAGTGTCTTCTACAAGTGAACATCTCCCCAGTCTTCAAAACGACAACAATTCAAATCATCAAGTGCTCAGAATCGGACCAAGTCGGTTTCAGCTCATCTCATTGAGACACCAGTTCAATCTTTGGTAAGAACATTTGGCACTCATCGTGGGACGAGTAAATCTTTTCCCTAACCCAGGTATTCAGAGTCGTTCCACTTTCAAATCAAGCAATCATATCTTCACTCCACCCTGAGATGGATCCAATAGCCCTCGAAGTCATTAAGGCTCACATGGAGACCATTCTCTAGAATAGCATGCAAGAGGCACTATTGAGCCTCAGAAAAGAATTGATAAACCAAAAGGAAGCACATCGAACGAGTTACCCGTCAATGACACCGTCTCCACGACTAGAAGAAGTGGACAAAAGTCAAGTAGGCGACACACATTCAAGAAAGCAAGAGTGGATCAAGGAGGACAACCAAAAATTGTTCGCAGCTTATCCATGGCGGAAGATCGAGGAGAACAACCTAAGTTAATACTCGATGTTGATGCTGACCAGAGGAAGTAGCCTAAAGTGGTAGTCGATGCCGAAACTGACCAACGACATCAGGCTAAAGTGGTGCTCAGTGCCGAGTACGACTTTAGAGAGCAACCTAAGGTTGTCCTTGGGGCAAACCTGACAAGAATTGTGAGGATTTCCCCCGAAGTCGACCAAGAATTCCCATTCCACCAAACTCCAACTGCTCACCTCAATGCCGAGTTGGAAGAATACATGAAAGGCTTCCACCCTTTCACTGTCGAGGTTATAAAAGCTCAACTCCCCGAGAAGTGGAAATGGCCAAAGGTGGATTCATATGATGGAACCTCAGACTCAGATGCACAAGTAAAGGCCTACATGACCCAAGCCAATCTCTTCTCTAGAGACCTAAGGGTGCATTGGAGACTGATCCCTACCATACTAAAGGGAACAACACTCAAGTGGTATTATTCCTTACCACGAAATTCGGTCAACTTGTTCCGCACCCTGTCCTCAAATTTTATAGCTCGGTTTATCGACAACAAGCCAATAACTACCTCCTCGGCCTCACTCCACCACGTGACTGAAGGAAAGAATGAGTCACTCAGACAATATATGGCTCGCTTTGCTAAAGCCTGCCTCAACATTCCAAATCTCCATCCCGATGTAGCAACACGCGCATTAACAGTAGGACTAAAGCCCGACCTCTTCCTCAACACCTTATTTGCAGAACTTCCCTCCAATATGGACGAGCTTCGACCTCGTGCAACGAATATCACCATCGAGGAGAACACTGAAGCAGTAAGGAGGACAGAGACACCCATGATAACCACTGCCCTAAAAAGAAAGAGAATTGGCAGGTTTGACTCCTACACACCGCTCAACGCCAGCCGAGATGTGGTGATCCAAGAAGCTTACAACTTGGAACTAGTTCGCTTGTTGCAGCCTATGGAGAGCCCTCCCTCCATTGATCCCACTAAGAGATGTTGGAATCATCAGAATTACGATCGTACCACTGAAGAATGCATAAAGGTATGCAACGTTATAGAGGAACTCGATCAGGATCTCTTAATCGCTTCATTCAATAAAGCCAAGGCAGCCGAAGTCACAAGGGACGAGGAAACGACAGAGGAGGCGGAAGATGAGGACAAGGCGAACCATCAAGAAGTGGACAAGGTTGCGACCGAGGAAAAGTAGAGGTTGTGTCGCCTCAACCTCAACCCCAAGTTCAAGCTCCACCTGAGCAGAAGCCTAAGGAGACTAACAACGGTGATGACCACCTTGGAAACATTCGCACTATTGCTAGAGGCTTCGCAGGAGGAGGCAGTTCTAAATCTGCTCAGAGAAGGCATTTGAGGAATATCAACTCAGTAAATATACTACCACCGAGGATGCTTCCACCTATTACCTTCTTAAATGAAGACTTTAGCATACATGACCCAGACTAGGATGATCCTGTGGTCATCTCGGCAACCATCGCCAATTGGCGAGTCCACAAGATTCTCGTAGACTAAGGGAGCTCGACCGACATCCTTTACTGGTTTACATTTCTAAAACTCAACATACTCCTAGAAATGGTGAAGTCATACCCTGACCCTAACCTCTTGGTCGGATTTGCAGGGAAAAGGGTACATACTAAAGGATTTGTAGATTTGTTGACGACCTTTGATTACGGAAGAACTCACCGAACGCTCACGGTGATGTATTTATTTGTAGAGGCTGACATGTCCTACAATGTGTTGATTGGCCGGAGAACACTTAATGCTCTGATCGTCTCCACTCTGCCCATGGCAATGAATTTCCCTTCAGAGCAGGGTGATATCATCATAGTTAAGGCTAAGCTCGAAAAGGCACGGGAATGCTACGCCCAAAGCTTAAGGGTAAACATTTATACTGTTAGGGGAACCAGCTCCCCCCCCGCCACCCCTCTCAAGTAGAGGTCCCTAAGTCGTGCATCAAAGAAGAGTGCAACAAAGTAGATGCACCATCCTCTCAACAAGGAACTTTTGAATGCTTCAATGTTGAAATCAAGCAGGACGTAGCCATTAAAGAAGAGGAGATTGAGACAAAAGAAGTCGACCTTGACCCTAGAGTGGAATTTGAGGAGGGTTTTCCTACCTTTAACGAACCGATTACCTCAATCTAGCTAGGACGACAACCCAACTAGTGCACCAAGGTTGAGAGAATTATGAACAAGTCATTGAAGAATGAGATCGAGCATGTGATAGTTGCTAATGTCGATCTGTTTTCCTGTAGTCCAATGACATGCCAGGAATTGATCCTGACTTCATGTCCCACAAACTCACTATACTCCCTTAAGCTAACCCTGTTGCTAGAGAAAGTGGAAGCTCGGGGAGGAAAGAAGAGTAGCAGTGGCTCATGAAGTTAACCAACTTCTCAAGGCCGATTTCATTAGGCCTATCAAGTATACCACATGGATTGCCAACGTGGTAATGGTAAAGAAATCAAGCGGCAAATGGAGGATGTGTGTGGACTACACCGACCTCAACAAGGCCTGTCCCAAAGACACCTACCCATTTTCGAACATAGATCGGCTCATAGACAACACAACAGGATACGAGCTATTCAGCTTTCTAGATGCGTACTCAGGGTACAATTAGATACAAATGTACCCCCAAATCATGAAAAAACAACATTCATGACGGAAGGGGAGAACTACTGCTTCAAAGTCATGCCATTCAGCCTAAAAAACCTAGGGGCCACTTATCAATGACTCATGGATAAGGTCTTCAAAAGACCTTATCGGCAACACCATCGAGGTCTATGTATACATGGTGATTAAGTCTCAGAAGGTCGAGGACCACATCTCGACTCTAGCCGAAGTTTTTGATAGGGTACATGCACTTAAACCCTAAAAAAATGCATTTTTGGAGTCATGGCCGACAAATTCCTCGAGTTCATGGTCATGTATAGAGGAATATATGCCAACCCGAACAAGTGCGAAGCCATTTTAAGCATGAGAAGTGCAAACTCCATGAAGGAGGTACAACAGTTAAATGGCAAGCTTGTCGCATTGTCCAGATTTCTTCCCAAACTAGCCAAGAAGGCCAAGCCATTATACAAGTTGTTGAAGGGTGGACAAACCTTCGAGTAGAACAGCACATGCGAAGAGATGTTCCAAAATCTCAAACAAGACATCGCCGCCCTACTAATATTAGTAAGGCCTCCCCCTTATATCATATTATATCTTTATTTAGCTGTGTCTAGCTTGGCAGCGAGTTCAGTACTCGTCCATGGGGAGAGGAAGAAGCAACATACATTATACTGCACCAACCGAACCCTGTAACTAGCAGAGGAATGCTATCGAGTCATAGAGAAGTTAGTGCTCGGATTCATATTCTCAGCTCAACAACTTCGTCATTACTTCAGGAGTTTCGAGATCACAATCCACACTACCTACCCCATCAAGCAAGTGTTGTAGAAACCCAAGCTAGCTGGAAGAATGACAACTTGGGCAGTAGAGCTGTCTGAATTCGATCTCAAGTATGAAAGTAGGGGACCAATGAAGACCCAATTCCTTGTTGAGTTCTTAACAGAACTCCCACCGATGACAGAAAAGAGCGATTGGTGGTCCCTTAACGTTGATGGATCATCTAACAAAAATGGAGGAGTAGCAGGAATAATTCTGGAAGGTCCCGATGAGTTTACTCTAGAGCAGGCTATCCATTTTGAATTTGAAACATCAAACAATCAAGTCGAATATGAAGCCCTCATCTTCGGGCTCAGACTGGCAAAGGAGCTCAGGGTCAAGTAACTAAAGTGCCAAAGTGACTCTCAGTTGGTGACAGGACAAATCAGCGAGCGTTCCAAACTAAAGAGCTGCTCTTGCAAAAGTAATACCACATCACCAAGAAATTGATCGACTAGTTTGAAAAGTTTAGCATAAACCATGTTCCGAGGGCCGCAAATGAACGCGTCGACGTCCTCTCAAAGCACGCCAGTACAAAGAAGGTCAGCCAACATCGAACCCTCATCCAAGAAGATCTGACGAGCAATTGGATCATACTAATGTGTTACAAGTAAATTTGGAAAAAAGCAATGGGATGACACCCATTATTGAGTACTTAACTAGCGATGTCCTGCCTAACGAAGAGAAGGAGGTGAAGAGAGTTTAGGGACAACCAGCGTATTATGTCACAAGCAACGACGAACTCTTCAGTCGAGGGTTCTCCACTCTGTTTCTAAAATGCTTGGACAACGACCAAGCCGAGTGTCCTTGTCGAGCTTCACCGAGGGATATGCAGAATGCATTTAGGAGCGCGGTGCATGGCAACAAGAGTACTATGAGCGGGGTACTATTGCACACTCTTCAGCAAGACGCTCATTCCTTCATCCTAAAGTGCTCGGAATGTCAGAAATTTGGGCACCTTCACACTCATCCTCCCAAAGAGTTACGTCAAATAGTCACACCATGGCCATTCACCACATGGGGCATGGATATCCTTGGACCTTTTCCATTAGCTAAAGATCAAGTCAAGTTACTCATTGTCGCCATCGATTACTTCACCAAGTGGATAGAAGTTGAGATCCCTTAGCAATCATCACGACTCAGCAGGTCCAGAAGTTTTGTTGGAAGAATCACTAGTAGAAAAAAGACATTTAATCGCGATTATATAAGGCTTACAAGCACGGTTCTGGAACCGCGATAGATGTAACCGTGATAAAAAGTACTAAAGATACAATCGCGGTTGTACAACCGCGATGGAAAGTATAACATACCACCACGTTCTTTAGCAACTGCGTTAAGAAATGCTCATATTATGCAAAAATGGCTAAAAAAAGGCCCGGTTTTCTCTACAACCATGTTGGTATGTGCAAATTTTTTTAAAAATGGCAGTAACTATTCGCTGCTGCCTAGAAAAATTCAAAAGTCAATCTATTGCCCACCAAAATTCAAAAGCCAATCTGCTGACCAAAACCAAAATTCAGAAGCCAATATCTCTAATCCCTTTGGATCTAAATTCAAAACATACTTAATTCAAAATTCAATTTTTACACAAACATTACAAGTTATGCTCTAATTATTTTGCAGATACCAGCGCGATTGTTTAAACAACAGCGATGATATCTCTCTGCAATTTTCAATTTTAAATATTTATGTCTTACCATCGCGGTTCTCGCTCTGACCGCGGTGGTATCTCTTGCAACGTTAATACAATTGTGGTTGTTGTGGACAACCGCGGTGGTATGGTTGCACTTAATTTCAAAAATACCACCACGTTGTTTTTAATTGCGGTTCCTTCTTAACCGCGATGATATCCTGTCGTGGAATGTGTTTTTTCTACTAGTTAATGTCATATGTAGGCATGGCTTACCCCATTGTTTGTTAACTGACAACGACTGCCAATCTATCGATGGAGGCTTTGAAAGATTCTTAAAACAGCTCGACATGAAGCACAAGGTGACCTCGGTTAAACACCTCCAAACAAATTGTCAGGTAGAAACTGTCAACAAGGTCATCTTGAATGAACATAAGAAGAAACTTGGACAAGCCAAGGGCCTCTAGGCTGAGGAGATTCCTGGAATTCTTTGAGGGTATCATTGTACTCCTCAGTCCACTACCAAAGAGACACCCTATAGGCTCATGTACAAATCAGATGCTATGATACTCATAGAGCTTGGTGAAACTTCATGGCGAAGACAACAGCTCGACGAAGATAACATTGACGCCAACCTAAGAGTCACCCTAGACCTTGTTCATGAAATTTGAGAAGAAGCTCAGGTCCGAGAAGAAGTTGCAAATCTCAAGGTAGCTAGACGCTACAACACACGTGTTCACGAAAAAACCTTTCACAAAGGAGACCTAGTATGGTGAAAGGTTGGAGAAGCTTGGAAAGACAAGCAAGAAGGAAAGTTGGCGCCCAACTGGGATGGCCTATACCGAGTAGTAGACTTTCAAAATAGAGCTTACAAACTCGAAAACTAAGCAGCAAACTCATTCTAAGAACTTGGATACCCGTTTAAAAGCTTGTTACAATGAACCCAATGTGACCCCAAATGTTGTACTCTTTTTCCTTAACTCGAATTTTTTTCCCTAAAGAGAATTTTACCGAATAAGGTTTAATGATGCACACTTAAAAAAAAAATTAATATACATTACATTCTCTTCATATACTTGTTTCATCATTACTATAACGTCATATAACTTAGTGACAGATTCTTACACCGAGTCAACATAACTTAGTTTGATTCGTATTGTTAATATATCATTACTTCGTACATAGTCAAAACTGACTAATAAGCTTGCAAACCCAAGCCATTTGGACAACATGTGGCGCCAAGTTAATCCAACCGATGTGCTTAGCAATAAGAAAGGAACCCTTGTCATAGTGCTCTTACATCACAAAACAAGCATGTGCTTTTAAAATTGAAAATGAAGAAACAAGGCCACATCATGTTTGGAATAAACGAAAGAGGCGTGATGGTAGTTATTAGGAAGATAGGTATAGATCGAAAATGTTTTACTTGTGGAAATTATTAAACATAACCTACTTAAAATAAACATAAACCTATGTGATAGTGAACATAATGTTTTGTTTAACTGAAGGGAAATCCGAGGGGGCAAAACTGGGGAGATCTCACAAGAATGAGAATTGAGCCAAAGCATATAAATGAATGACACCACCTTCAACCCAAAACCTTAAGGCTTTAGGTTTGTGGGTCTTCTTTCTTATACAACTTTCTCATTCTTACCCAATGTGGGACTTAGACTCACACTTGAATACCTAACAATCTCCCCCTCAAGTGAGAGTCTCTCCTCCACATTGACACACTCCCCCTCGAGTGGAAGCAAATGACCCCTTACTTGTACCGTTGTTCATATACTTATACGGGACACGCTAGCCTGAAACCTCCATCAGAAAGACTTTCGATACAAGGTCAAACTGAGCCCATTCGCTTGGTGAAAAGACGAACCTCGCTCTGATATCACTTGTTAGGAAATTCGAGGGGGCAAAATCGAGGAGATCTCACAAGAATGAGAATTAAGCCAAACCATATAAACGAATGACACCACCTTCACCTCAAAACCTTAAGGCTTTAGGTTTGTGGGTCTCTTTCTTATATATTACTCAACTTTCTCATTCCTACCCAATGTGGGACTTAAATTCATACTTAAATACCTAACATTAACAAAGATAAAGGTGTAATAAAAAAATAAGAAGTTTATTTTATTTTTGGTTGAAAAAAATGGAAAATGGAAAATGTACCATATAAATGCACATAAGTTATTAACTCAAAAAAAAATCTCTTATCTAATATCTTTAGAAAAGATTATAATCTAGATTATTAGTCTAATACAAATAATAAAAAGGTGTTACTCTTAACAATGAATGTATCAACATTTTCATGTCAGAAACCCAAACATATTTTATCAACAAAATCTACTAAAGAGTGACTATCAACTAATAATGAGCATATTTTTCAAATGAATTTAGCATTAGAATTCACGCAAAGTTAAAAGATATTAAAATTTTATTTGTGGTTTATTTAATAATGATAATAATTTCATTTATAAATAATTGCTAATGTAATATAGATATATAATAAAATAAAAACTAAGTCATACCTATGATCGTTTCACATTTTATTCAGTTCAAACTCCCTTTTCTTTGAAGTATAGACTAAGTTGTTTTGTTTTAAATAGTTAAGAATGATCATTCTGCCATATTGATTGTTTAACACTATCATAAAACAACAATTTAATTCTTTTACACTACACGTTGTGCCATTAAAAACCACTAGTATAATTTAAAAAATATGTATGACATCACAGAAAAAAATTTATTTATTTTAATTTAAACATTGTTTATTATAATTTTAATGATATAAAAAAAGTATTTATCCACGATCGCTTATTAAACAAACTATTTTATTTAGACCATCTCTTTTATATAATATTTCTGTTTGTTGATATTTTTCCTTATTTTGTATATGTTTATTATAAGAAGAATACAAATGCAATTTCTCCAAAGAAGAACATGCTTGCCAACCTGCAAAATTGTAGGAAAATTCCACCACGTAGCAACCTCATTTCCTACGTGTCCTTCACAAAGCCTCCATTCTCATGCAGATACGACGAGAATGTGCATAATTACAAGAATAATAAATAATTTTATTTCTAAAGCATTAAATTAGTGATTATTTTTAGTTTGCGTATAACAAATGTATATAAAAAATCAGTCTCTATAAATAAAATTTAATATTTGAAATATTATCATGAGATATTTGAAGAGGAAATCATTAATTATACTAATCAAACAAACCAGTGATTTAAAATTAATAAAATAAAAATTTCTTAAAAATGTACATTACGAATAAATTTACTCTTTGAAATTTAATGAAAAGGTTAAATAAGTAATAATTCTTAAAATTATAAAGTATCAATTAATTTTCTTTTAAATTGTAGTCATTCGTGAATATGATATCCTTAATTAAAAGTTTGAGTAATCTAATATCTTTCATAATTTAATAATTTTTATCCTAAGTTGAAATAACTTGAGAAATATGGCAAAAATATTGAGGATGAGATTTGTATAGCTAAAATAAATATGTATACTTAGAGAACAATATCTTATAACTATAATTTTAAAAATTAATTTTACTAATAATAATGCATAGTTTTCGAAATATTTTAGACATGATTTTAATTATTTTCTATTGTTAAAAGACCAAATTAATTAACATTATAATTAAAAATCCGTTTATGAATTGTAAAAACTCTTATTACAAATTCAAAGTTTAGGTGGATGATTTATTGGTTGTAATGCACTGTCTATATATTTCTATGTACTTCTTCATCTTCTTCAGAGAGAACATAGCAGAAGTAATTAATAGAAGATGAATTGGCAATACCCTTCGTCTTCGTTGCTCTCATCTGAATTGTGGGACCCTTACAACAACAACTGCAACATTGCTCGTCGTCACGGTTACTGTGATCGACATCACCTACTTCACGCTCACGTTAACTACCATGAGACTGAAACAACTCATATCTTCTGTCTTCATCTTCCTGGTTACCCTTTTCAATTCGCAACGCGTTTTATCTTTCTTAGTTCTAACACAAAGCTGTGTCTTCTCCAATTAACAAGACTTGCACACTTTGCAATTTTCACAGATTTGTTGTGTTATGACAAGGAATTTTAGCAAGAGTTCGCTGAGGAATTAAGTCTGAGTTTTATGAAAACCCTTTAGTTGATAAGAACATAAAAATCACCACTTCATAGTACTTTGTCGAGAATATAAAAATGAAGGGAAAGGAAAAGGAGACAGTGGTTATAGGGTGCGTGATTGGGGTGTGTGCGTTGGTGTCTCGCGGGTTCCGATTCGCGAGGTCCCTTTTGTGCAAGCTGAGCGAGTTGTGGGGCCATCACCATGGCAGGGGTGAAGAAAGAGGACCTGAAGGTGGAGGTGGAGGAGAGTAAGATCCTGCAGATAAGCGGCCCGAGGGTGAAGGAGAAGGAGGATCAAAACGAGGAGTGAAACCGCACCGAGAGGCAGTGCGGCACCTTCCTGCGGCGGTTCCGCCTGCCGGAGAATGCCGACGCCGACAGCATCGGCTGCAAGCTCGGGCACGGCGTCCTCAAGGTGACCAAGTCTGAGAGCAAGAACGTGATGTGGCATGAATATGAACACGATCGCATGATCGATCATGAGAATTTGTTCTAAGGTTTGAATGAGTTTTGTGTTATTAGTTTTATGTTACATAAGATGGGAGGAATAACTCCGTGTTTCCACTTGTATGTTTATTTAAGGTTCTTGTGTAGCATTGTGTTGCCCTTTGATGAATGAATGAATGAATGAAAGTTGTTTGCATATCCTTTGGCTTAAATGTTTATTGGCTAGTATCTCATATTTCGTTCTAACTATTTTTGCAATTTTTCGTTAGTCTTTTTCTTAGTTCTATATAGAGAATTTAGATAACTCTTCGAAGGTAGGATATACACTATTGTATAGTGTGGAACCTTATGTTGTAAGATATTCTTTTTTATTCATTTTCTATTGTGTTTTTCTTATTTGTAATTATATACACTATAATAGTGTAGAACCATATGTTGTAAGATATTTTTTTTTATTCGTTTTCTTGTGTGTTTTTTTTATTTAACAATTAGCGTCATACATATATATATATATATATATATATATATATATATATAAAGAAGTAACTGAATAATATTTTTGAGTGTATTTGAATATGTAATTGAAAATAACAGTGGAACAAAGATGAAAAAACAGTAACATAATTTTCTTTCTTGACTTTCGAGAGGTTAGACTCTCCCTATTTACTCCACTGTCCAATTTTCTTCTCCTTCCTCTCTCTTTCCAATCCTATATTTATAACAACTCAGTTTCACCTCTAATTAACTCTCTTATTTAATGACTTTTTTTTTTTTTTCATATTCCTCTTCTGAAACGTAAATTTGAAGGGTTTAATATTTCCATTTTGTCCTTGCACTTAATTACTAATCGGATATGTAACAATACCCCCTTGAAGATTTGCAGCTAACTCCTAAGAGTTCTCAAAATCTGGTAAATGTTGCCATTTAACTAAGACTTCAAGTTCTCCCTTGTCATTTTTTCTGTTGTCCAGTATTTGTTCTAGTTGTACTAACAATTTTGCTTTGGCAAACACTTCTTGTGGCATGGGTTGAGATGATGTAAAAGGGTCAACACTCCTTTTAAGCAAGGAGACATGGAAGACAGGGTGAATCTTAGTAGTTTCTGGTAGTTGTAACTTGTATGCAACACCCCCAATCCTTTCTAAAACTTTAAATGGGCCATAAAATCAAGCAACTAGCTTTTGATTAGTCTCAGCTCCTAAGAATTGCATTTGATAGGGATGGAGTTTTAAGTACACAAAATTTCCTAGCTCAAATACAACATCTCTTCTTTTCTTATCTGCAGACTGCCTCATTATGTTTTGAGCTCTGTTTAATTGAAATTGCAACTCATCTAGGACCTGGTTGCATTCTGCCATCATCAACCGAACATCCTCCACCACAGATTCCAATCTACCCCTTAACAGAGGAAGTGTTTCTCTACTGTATAAGGCCTTGAATGAAGTCTTGCGAATTGAACCGTGATAATTCTGATTATACCAAAACTCGGCCCAAGGTAGCCAAGTCTGCCACTGCTTTGGTTTGGAGCCTGTCAAACATCTCAAATAAGTTTCTAAGCACTTGTTAACAGCTTTCGTCTGATCGTGAGATTGAGGGTGGTAGGCAGAGGACATCTTCAATGTAGTACCAGCTTGCTTAAATAGTTCTGACCAATGAGATCATAAAAATATTGTCCTTATCCGAGACTATAGAAGATGGGAAACCATGGAGACGGACCACTTCCTTGATGAAGAGAGCAGTGATGTCTTTTGATGTGAATGGATGAGTAGCGATTTCTAAGTTCTCCTTTAACAGAATGGTATGATCATGTGGTCTAAACGAAGGCATCCCAAAAGGTTATTGAAAAATATCATTAAATTTTTACAATAATTCCAGAGTCTCAATTGTAATAGGAGAAGTAATGTTATCGCCATCAGAGCATAATAGAGGAGTCACCAAGAATAAGCTTTAGAATAAATTTTTGCAATATCATATGTTTTAGAATAAGCTTTGGGTGAGTTGCACCCAAATGTTATCTTTAGTTTATTATTGAATAATTGTGATTTATTTTGTATCGCTTCATCATTCTTTGCGAAAGAGACTCTCCATGTGTGTTTTAGATTCACGATTAAGGGAGTATCCATCTCTCAATCTATTTGAAGAAGAGAAGATGGTGTTCTAACTTCTTGTAAGACATAAACGTGACTATTCTAAAAAATATTTACTTAAGTCTCATGGTATACACCAAATGTTCTTATCAGAAAGTGGAATGTTGTTGGACAAGTTAAGTTTCCTTTCCAAGCTAGTAGACTTCTCAGAGATGAAGTTTTGGTTATTGAGTGTGAATGTTAAATGGAGATTCTATAGAAGATTCACTAATACTCAGGTTAATAAAATCATTAAAATAATTTTTAGTTAACAAAATTAATGTATACTCCTTTTGATTTTGTTATGTATTTATAAACAAAAAAACAAATTCATTTACACTATTTGAACCCATGCTTAATTACCAAATTTTGGTTTTAAGTGTAGTATTGAATTACTATAATAAACTTCATTGTCCGTAATAATAAGAATATACTTCAAATCCGAGTATATATATATAAACAAAAATATATAAAGGGATTCTCCATTTGGTATGTATATTTATATTCCTATTTTATCTCAACAACCATATATTATTTTCTATGGGATAAATAGTTGGTTTAATACAATAAATATTAACATATTTTTTTAATACTTAAGAAAAAGAAATAATAGTCTTAGTATAGAAACTTTAATTTTGTTAGTTTTGCTTGAACTATGTTCGTCGATGAGGTAATTAAGTATGTGTTTTGTCTTTAATAATGGTTGAGGTAATTAAGCATGTATTTTTTTCTTTAGCAATTATCACATATGTTTATTAAGGAAAAATTAATAAATCACTACAAAAAAATCATAAATAGTGGGAAAAAAATTAGTTATTAAATGATCAAAACCGGTCACTAATCAAAACAATGACCAATTTAGTGACCAAACAGTGTCAGTCATTATTTTGTTGGTAGTTGATTTATAGTGATCGAATTTGCGATCAAATTAGTGACTGAATTTGTGATCAAATAAGTGAATCTGTAACCGAATTAGTAATTAAATCTATGACCGAATTAGTAACTGATTTTAAACTTTGGATTTTGATTACTTAATTGACCATCAATGTTTTTTTTTTTAATTTAAATTTTCTTTTTACAAAAAAATATAAAGCTAATAAATGTAATATTATGATAATATCATTACAATTTCATAATAATAACACAAATTTGACATAAATATTTTTCCATCAGGTCAATCATTCAAAAACGCTTATAATGTTGTTACATAAGATTCAATGCAAACAATACAATAGTAATACAAAAATCAAACTTAAGGATAATAAAGTTCAGTTCATATTTGAAGAGGTTGAAAATCCATCTTCTTCCTCAAGAAATGTAACATTTTGTTGTTTTACTGAATTTCTCTCTCATAATTGAACACATTATCACGAAGTTTATCCCTTTCAGTTTCAATTGCAAGTAAATTATTTTTTAATTATTCAATCTCCTCCCTCATGACCTGCAGAAATGAAGATGTAGGATCTTGATAGAATTGTCTCACAATTACTTTGGTTGACTCATATTCAAGCTCATACACCTTGCTTTTGTTAATCCCAGCAACTTTATACCAAAGTTGTAATTCATCAATTGGTGATTGGGATGCTGATTGGGATGCTTCTTCCCATGCATGGGTAAATTCTGTCTATGAACATCAAAATGAAATTGGGAATACATTAGAAAAAATGAAAAAAAAAAATTAATGTTGGACAAATCAACATATCATATTTATTTGTGACTTACATCCACATGTGTTGCTTTTTGATCCACCCATGTTTTGTCCTACTTCCATTGATTGTATGGTGGAACAACACTAATGGTGTAGAAGGTTTTCCATTGAACTTTGTCTAAGATAAGGTGAATAAATATACTAATTTAGAAATGAAAATATGTACCAGGAAAACAAAAAAAAAGTTTCTCAAGTTATATATGAATGGAATAAAGAATATTAACATGTAGAAGTTTAACATATATAAATCAAATACATGAACGACAATAAGTTTTTTAGAAATTTTAAATGCAACAATAGTTTAGAAAAGACATCTTTTTGGGTGGAACCCCTTTCACCTTAGGAAAAGATATAAATTAATGCGAAAAAAAAAATATAAGCTAATATTAATCATGATGATACACCAAAGATTTCTCTATTTGTCAGTCACTCATTTTTAACATAGCAATTATACAAGAGAATCATACCATAATATTCATGATAACCAACATTCAAACTACTTTAAAAATGAAACTATAAATTCAATAAAATAGTGCCCATTTCAAGCATAAAGAAATATGACATCTGTTACAAGGGACATCATTTGTTACCAGAAATATGTTACTGTCTAGAGATTAGTTTATTAACAACTAGAAACATTAAATCCAAAATAGGATTTGAAATACACTCGACAAAAGTCTCTACCAAGATATACCTTAGAACAAGGATCATAATCTAGCAAAACAACTTTTTAAACATGTGATGGGCATTACGTCTTTCTCATCATGCCTTTTGGGCTTCCTAATTATCTATCCACCTCTTAATCACTGATGAACCACTTGGTTCATTAATTAAAACCAACGATCCACCCTTGTTTCTTTGATGATATTCCTATTTGCAATTTTTATTTTCTTGAACATTTAACTTGTCTCTAATAAGTTTTTTTTTTTCTTATCTAAGTGTATCTTCGGAGGAGTTTCAGAAGTTGCCTACCTAGGCCACATCATATAAGATGAGAGAGCATCCTCGACCATGGAAAGATATCAATATCCACCATCTGGCCTCAACCCAAGTCTCCCACCACATTTTGGGAGTTCTTAAGCCCCATAGGCATTTATAGGAGGTTTATTGGCAATTATGTCACTCTTGCCTCTCCATGGTAATCTTTTTTACGGTCCACCAAGTTTTATTAGTCCCCTGCCACAACACAAACTTTTACAAAACTAAAGAAATCAATAAGAAATCACAGTCCTAACCCTTCTTTATTTGAGCAAATAACAAATTAAAAAAAGCAATGTTAAATAAAAGTTGGTGGAAACCTAAAGGAAGATTGGTGAACGAATTTACATCACTTTTATCTTTTAATTATTTTTTTAATATCCCTAAATTTTTAATTTTTAAATTATTATTAATGAAAAATTTCATTTTCTATTATAGTCATAGTGATCGATTTAGTGATTAATTTAAAATAATTACATATTTAATCATTATTTTGGTCTCTAATTTATAAAAATAATTTTTAATTATTAATTCGGTCAGTGATAGTGACTAAATTTTTTATCACTAATTTCAATCACTTTTAATAATAAATTAATGTTGATAAACAACTCAATTTTTCCTAGTATACAATCAAAATGGTTGTTTGTTGTTTTTTATATTTAAGTAGAGTTAAAATAATTATAAAATTAATCATATTTTAATATTAATTTTTATTTAAAAAACATTAATTTTTTCTTTAACAAGAAACTCATGTACTAATTACTAAATATCAATGATGTATTTTAATTACGTTAATAATTAATATTCAAACAAAACTAAGTAAAGTTTTTGAAGTAAGTCTATTATTGTTTCTTTTATGGTATCAATAACAAAATGTGTGAATTATCATTGTATTAAATTGACTATTTACATTTTTTATTCAACTATCATTACTAATTTTATTTTCACAAAAATTATAGAAATGAAATTTTTTTATGTAAAGATTTTCTTATTATATATATATATATTTCATATTTTTATTTTATTCTTAATTATATTTAAAAGTCACATTTTGAATTAGATAGCTCTCTTCTGTATGTAATACAGAAATAAAGAAAAAAAAAACAAAAATAAAGAAAAAAATATAATACAATACAATTATTCTTTATTTTTCTTTTAGATATACCTCTCTTATGTATACTTACGTTCCAAGTATCCAATAAAATTGTTCTTTATATTGTCTTTTAATAATATTGTTTCATTCAAAAATTATAAATTACATATATGATATATGAAAAATGATACAAACAATATATTTAAATAATTTATTAAATTAATGTATATTGAAATAAAATATAATAATAAAAAGATGCAAATAGATGGACGTAGTAAAGTATATAATTTTTTAGTTTAATTAAAATTTTAAGTTTTTATTTCAAATTTTTTGTTATTTTTTATTTTTTAAGTATTCTATCTTTTGATTATGTTATTAATGGAATCAACTCATTTTTATCTTTTTGATTTTTTCTAATTTATTGGTCAACAAGTTTCTTTCCATAAAAGATATGTTTATCGTTTTTTATAAAGTAAATTATAATTTTTCTTTTTTTAAAATATAAAATCAAACAATTATATTGTTTTAATTAATAACATAGATTCAATTAAAAAATATAAAATTATTTAAATATTTAATAATAAACTTTTTTGATACAAACTCGATCGAAAATATTTAAATTTATTAATTTTTTTAATATGTCTTTTTTATATACGTATGTGTTAGTAATGATGATACAAAATATCAATCGCATCGTTCTATTAATGATAAAACTAAATAAGAGATATTTTAATTAAAAGAATACAAATATTTTAAGTATTAGACAATTAAAATTTTAAAAAATAATAAAAAATATCTAAATTTATGATAACTTAAAATGTAATTAAACTAATTCTTTTACCGTGAATATAAAATGGAGTTTTTTTTTTTTCTTTTTCTGATCATACTTTTAATCTATAACTGGTTTTGAATTCTTCTCATTCTTCTTAAATAAGATTTTTATTTCAGTCCCAATAGAAAAACGTGAAAAA
>Ga0209489_100984_pt1 | contig 57392 bp, 18 predicted proteins | sample SiratrowhiteBW_FD_187527 | JGI IMG/M metagenome (GOLD analysis project Ga0209489, IMG submission 187527) | Root nodule microbial communities of legume samples collected from California, USA - Siratro white BW (SPAdes) (version 2) | ecosystem: Host-associated > Plants > Roots > Nodule | place... | reverse complement strand
ATATTATTCATAGTTATAATTATATTAAATTATATACTAATTACTTTCCTATATTAGTGACAACAATAACATATATAAATTTTTTAGTATAGTATTATCTATGTGCATTCACACTTTTCTTATTTCTTTTTTCTTTATTAATACACTCATTGCTACCAAAGATATTCAAAGTTCCATAATCCTTCCAAATAGTTCACCACTTCATATTTTACTCATATTCTAACTTTTAATGATCTTGTGTAGTTATATTTACTTGACTATTATCATATAAATTAATTACAAAAATCAATTATTTAATTCCAAAGAGATCAAACTTCACCTACAAACTCTTATCCATAATATATTACTCAATCATAACAATTTAATATGAACTAATATAATAAATGATATCATATAACATGCTAAGAGATAATGTTACAAAAGTTTATATAATAACATGTCCATAACATAGGGTACTCACTTTGAACTTCAATTCAATCCCAATACTTATATTTAGTTTTATTATTTATTTATTAACTTAATATTAAAATGTGATTATTATAATTCACCTCTTAATTTATTCACACAAAATAATGAGATATTCTTAATCTAAAAAAACTCTACTAAAAGGGTTCAATTTCCAGTCATAAAACAATAATGCAAGTAGATTTATTTCCAAAGTCTTAATTTAAATGTAAACAAAATTGGCTTTCCAACTAAAGTACAGCTTGAATTTAAAAATTAATTCGTATCAGCTGACCATATAGTATATAATACTCTCTCCCTCCTTCATTGGTTAGCTACAGAACAGTGTCATTAATACAGATAACCACATATATATAAATAAAAAATAATTAAAATGAAAGGACAAGAAAATAAAAACATATCCAAGATTTGAGTTGGTTTTCATAGCATGACTATGTATTACAATGTCCCAAATGGTAACATACGATACGATTACATTTTTTAGTGAGTCTTTGATACTTTGTTCTTTGAAACTGGGACAAGATTAGAGTACAGATGATACGAATGCCTTTACGAAAACCATTCATTCACATCACCTTCGAGATCCAAGAGTTAGCTTGCTGGAATTGATTTACCTGTATATCGTATCTCATGCAAATTGGATCTTAGTTGTTCACCACGCCAAGTTCTTTGTATCAAAATATTTGGATCACATTTCACATAACATGGAATCTACAAAAGGTCGTGTTAAAATTTTAAAAGAATTTGGTTTATTCTGTATGTGAGAAACTTGGGTTATAAAATGAATTCAATGCATAAGGGTCCATCACTGCATCTCATTATTATTCTTGTCCGCAAGAAACTACCAAGAACGCTTAAATTATTCACATTATTGTTTTTTTGCCTTTTTGAGGCAGACATTATTGCTGATTTGCTTGGAGTTTGACGGAGTCGATTCAAATGAAGCCACAAAGTACGTGTGCAATGGTCTTCAAAATTCTAACAATTTTAAACATTTCAATTTTATAAACATATAGCATTCTCTTCAATCGTGAATATATGCATAAAATATGCAATAACCGACTAACTGCTGTATGCGTTGAATTCTCTTTATCTGCAGGTTCCTTTCTCGATGAGTAATTAATACTATATAACTCAACCACATTAATGACTTTTAGAAGTTATAATTTCCTCTTTCCTCTTCTAGTTGTAGATTATAGATAGATAATATTGTTAATTTGTATGTTACAAAAAATAATAATAAAGACATAATTACGTGTTAGTTAAATGATTGGGATCAAATAGGACTAATAATTATGTTGACGTTTTGAACTAAGTTTGGTTTGCAAAAAAACGGGGTCGAGATTGTATAATTCGCATAAGATTTACGAATTAATAAGTCTGGTATGTCTTGAATAACTGTAAATTTGGGGACTTACAAATTAATTTATATAAATCAAAAAAAAAACAAAATTAGCAAAGTGTTTTTGTAAATTTTTAATTCCAGATTTTAGTATCATATAAAAATAAAGATTTATTATAATTATAATATTTATAAGACAAAATTAAAGATTAATTACTTATTATTTACTATAAGTAAATATTATGAAAAATAATATTAAAATTGATTATTAAATAAAAATTAAATTTGCATAGATATACAATATTAATGTAGTGATGAATAAAAATATTAGTTATATTCAACATAAAATAATAAAATATTTTAAAAAATTAACATGGATTGTAAGATGAAACGAGTTAACTCGTATTTCAACTCCTGGAATTATGAGTTAACTTGTATTTACAAATTTATTATAAGTTGATTCACATAACTTATTCCATATTATCATTCACAATATCAAATAATTGATATAAACATTTATAACCTCCACGACATTAAACCAATCTTTCACAAAACAATTACAATTAAATAAATATATTGTTTATACTTTAATTTTAATGAACATCATAAATTAAATAGTTATGATCACAAAGACATTACTATTGTGAAAGATCTATATACTTAAAAATAATTTTAACGAGGATACTAACCTAGCCTACAGATAAGAATCTTACTTAAGATACATATAGTTTTAATAATAGCAAATATTATCATGGAAGTTGTTTAATAAAATTATTTAGTATGTAACAAATTATTCAAATTGATAATTTTAATAATAGCAAATAATATCATGGAAGTTGTTTAATAAAATTATTTAGCATGTAACAAATTATTCAAATTGATAAGTATGTATGGTCAAGTGTAAGTCTTAAATATAATATCAAGAAAAATCTATCACATGCAAGATTAGACACAAGTAACGTAAGATGATATATCAACAAGATAAATGAAGACTACAAGAAGGGTTAAACATAAGAAGATAGGAGTAAGTTGTATTAAAGCATTGAAAACAATGTAATGAATAGAAAAAAAAAATCTTATAAAAGCAGTATAAGTCTTGTAAGATCATACGGGTCTAAGTCTAAAGAAACATTGGAAATGACAATATGAACTGGTAGGTTAGGTCAGGCCACCCCACATAAAAATTGCGGATTAATTTTGTTAGTCTGCCCCACATAATGATTGGTCAGTGAGTCTAGGGTTAGCAAGTATAAGCAAAATTTCTTTTAAAAAATTTGCATATAAATATTATAATAATAACTTTATTTTAATGTTTTACATATTATGTGTAATTTTTACGATTTTATAAAGACATATATCGACTTCAATTTAGGCAACTTAGAACCTTAGTTTGGAAAAAAAAAAAAAATAATAGCCCAAAGCAAAAGTAGTCTCCCAAAGTATCAAGTAGAATATTACAAGTCTCACATCTCTTAATTTAGTATACAAGAGAAGTTATATTATTTTATAAATAACTTTCCTTGTTTATGGTAAAAATTGCTTTTAAAATTGAATGAGATCTGAATTCGTTTAAATAGTTTTTTATTCTTTCAAATGATACAAAAGGAGTAATTTCTTCCTTAATTTTTTTTTCCTCAAGCAACCTTTATTATTGTGAGAGGATAAAAAGTTTCTTAAAAAGCTTGGTTAGTAAAATAATTTTTCAACCTTAAAATTATACTACGATGGAACAACAAGAAAATCATGATTTGATAAAAAGCTCTCTGATCACCGGTCTTCATTTGTTATCCCGTAGTCTTGAGTAATAATTTATATTACATCCTTTGTGTATTGACATAATACATCACCATATGATAAAAAACCAATCAATTATTTTCAAACAAAAAAAATATTAGATCCTCAAAATAGAAGTGATATGAGTAGTCAAAATTTATGTAATCCTTTCTTCCTTCATCCATTTCTATTCAATTCGAAATGGTAACGTGTACACATGTTTTTTAAGTGCGATACTCAGCAACGAGCAGCATTAGCAACAAAATGTTACCAAGACACATGTTCCCGTCTTAGTTAACATAGCAAAGCAAAAAAGTTTAAGTCACTTATTCTTCATGAAGTAGCTTTAATTTTGTCATATCCAACTAGTCTAGCTAGGTATTCTTTATATTTTATCAACTTCAAAGTCTCTTTACTAGAAATGCATTTGTCACAGAAACTTCTAAATAAACATTTTTATAGAATAACAACAAAAACAATTAAATATTTTTTGTCTTCCTCATAGCAGGGTCCTAAAATACAAAATAAGAAGAAAAAAATTACTGGACAATTCAAATCTTTTGTATACAGATAAGGTTATTAGTCAGTTGTTAGACATATAAAATATCATTTAATATAATAAATGATTCTATAGTTATATTTGAATTCACACATGGATACAATATCATTATATGTAATTGTAACGAGTTGTTGTTGGTCATTTTGACATATGAATTGAAAGCTTAGAAAAAAAAAAGTTACGTGATTAGTTGCTTCTAAATCAAAAATCTAAAAATTCAAACATCCTCACACGAAGGATCAATAGTATTAAATGTACTTTTACATTTTGTGGGTATGGTATACCATCTATAAGACTTAGTAATTGATTAAACATTATTCTTATATGATTAAGTTTCTCCTTAAAATATTTTTCGTACTAGACATTGAAAAACACAGAAACAAGGAGATAATAAATATTCATTCCTTATCTTTTTTATTTGTAACAAAAAGATCTTTATAGCTTTAAGACGCACAACATGAGCATTAGTTTCTATAAAATCTATACATTTTTACTAATTGTACCCATGTGCTACCCATCTAGGTTATTTCTTACAATGTTTCTACCTTCATCCAACTTGTTCTTAAAGATCCATCTCATCCTAATCACACTTTAGTCAAATGGAGAAGATGTCAATGCCTAGACATCATTTCTGGAGAACTGATTGAGTTTTTCCTCCATGACTAGAATCTAGTATTCGTCTGCCAAAACTTCCTTTATGTTCCTTTGTTTTACTTGAGACAACAAACAAAACTACGATAACAAGACAATCTAGTCATGACGTTACCGTTTCTCTCTCCTAAGATTTGATCTTGAAGATGAGACGAAAAAATATTTCCATTCATTTTGAAGGATTTGACAAGTCTGATTTAGGTCATATAATTCATGATATATATTATTCAAATATGATGTTATTTTTTATGATCTCATATATAAGATAATTAAAAAAAGATATTGAAGTAATTATTTTGATTTTTATTCAACTATTAGTCCTTTTTGAAGTATAAAAATATGTAAAACATTTAGGATGTAGTGAATTTTTTTAAGTATTTTTTATAAGATATTTTAGTCCTTTATACAATATTTATTATATAATATCACCGTATTTTATGTCATCCGTAGAAAAGTCCTATAAAATTGACATAAAAAGTCATATGCATTAGTAAACCCCTGCCAATGTCTAATAGGATTGATTGAAAAAAAAAACATTTCAAATGTTTTTAACTATACTCAATACTTTCTTTCTAAAGCTAATACTTTTTAAAATATAAATTTATTTGATAATTTTATTATTGTTGTTCAAATTTAATAAAATTGGAAATAAATTAATTTTGAACATATAAAATTATGATTTAACGGTTTGATTAACAAAATTTACCTAAAACGTTGATGTCAGTTTATAAAATAAATAGACTGTCAAGTAAATTCATAGGTCCGTTGGTGAGAGGGCTAAGCCCATAGTGGCAATTTCATTACGTGACAAAACATGTATATCATAAAATAAAAACTAGAAATAATTGCTTTCATTGAGAGTTGAACTCAAGACCTCCCGCTTACTAAACGGGTGCTCTAACCAACTGAGCTATGAAAGCACACATTTATCGATGCAAATTTCTTGGCTTTCTCCAATGATAAAGTCATGGTGACATATATGAATGGTTAAGGACCTAAGAATTGAAAAATGTGATGAGAGGCAATACACAACTAAAAAGGAGATTAGTCAATTATTTGTTAATAGAGTTTAGTGATTGAACAAGTTAATTGATATTTAATATTAATAATAGTTAGAAAAACAAAAATATGCTAATATCACCAAATTTGTTATACAATTTATTTTAAATGAAATAAAATATTTATGTTGATTTTTCTTTTGAAAAATAAATCTACAAACACATTGTCGAAAAAGTAAATTATTTAAAAATTTTCTAATTTTAATAAAGGAAAATAAAGAATAAATTTCAAATACGATTTACAAGAAGAATGTTTAAAAAAAAATAAATAAACACCTAATTTTATAAACACTTAAATTATAAAATATTTATTTATTTTTGTAATATTCAACCATCAAAGAGTCACTCTCAATATACATCATGAAAGAATATGTGAAGAGTTTTCTCTTCCACCAATACATGTCATTTTCAAATCACATGTGATGGTGGGAACTCCTTCACTTGATTTTTAATTATATATGTGTCACTTTTGTTTTTTTAATAACTCTTGTAATTCTACAACTAACTCTTTAAATTAAGAAAGAATCTATGTATTTTTTTCTTGATTCCATAAGTCACTGTTGTTTTGTTCAATTAAGAATTAACAAAATATTAATTATAGGATTAGTTAGTTTGTCTTAAATAATTTAAGTGTATTTAGAATTCTAAATTTTTTAAGACACATGAAAGTGTCTCTTCCACATTTTAGGTTATATATTTCCTTCTATAAACAAGACTTCAAAGTTATTTTCACATGCTTCGTTTCTTATTCTTGTAAATTTGTCACTTATTTTTTGGGATTTTTCTTGAAAGTAATATATTTAGTCAATTTCTTTTTCTTTTCAATTCATTTTCTATTTCATGTTAAAACTTATTATTATTTCCTTAATTGTTTGAAACATGTCACAAGCTATTGTTCATGTTCTTCATGCTTTCACTATTGTTGTTTCACTTTTTCAAGATTTTGAGTTTTCTAACAACTTTTGAGTTCATTAATATCTTTTTAATCTTTTATAGTTTACATCACTAGTGAAGAGTTGATTTGTAATTTTTCTTTTTGTGATAATGGAAGATAACATGATTATCATTTTTATTTTATATTTTAGTAGATGATGGTATGATTGGTTGTATATTGTTTTTCTTTTTTTAAATAATACGAGTTTCATCTTTCATGATTTACATACAAATATTCTTTCCCAACTTTCTCCAGCTCAAATCAACACAGGTATTGCTTTACTTCTTTACTTATAAATACTTATCCTGGCTTACATAATGGAAAAAGTTTATAAATATCTAAAACACAAATTTAGTAGAAAACAAATTAGAGCAATCTTCATTATACAAACGATAGCTTTTATATAGACACTATTGGCATTGTACTGAAATTGATGTACATAAATAAACTTTCTCTCTAATAATTCCTTTCTTATATTGACATACCAAATTTGAATGTACACATGCAAACTCATTTAATTCCTAGGTGCACGATGAGTTAACTCTGCTAGCATTAGAGAGCCTAACATCACAAGAACTTGAGTCTTATATTGTAGCATATCTTATACTAAACTTATTGTCTTCTTGTTTCTCACCAAATGATTCTACCACCTTGTTTCTCCAAGAGGCTGAGTTTGCCTTCTGGCAGATGGTTCAGCGTATTCCCTGAGGGATTGTGTGTCATTACGACCTCACTCAATATTCCATGTTGACATCAAGCTTTTTCTTTTGCTAAGTTGTTGAGTCAGTTCTGTAATCTCTCAGCCATGTTTTCTTTTTTATAATTCCTTTTTGTTAATGTCAAAAAAGGGAGAGAAAATTAAGTTTTGAGAAAGTTTTTCTATGTCTTTGCCTTCAGATAGTTTTCTTTATCTTTGTAGTGTTTATCTACTTAAGTGTTGTTTAATCGTTTAAGTCTTCATTCTCATCTTTCTTTTACACAAAACACAAGTGCATTCTATAAAGTGTTTCTCGCTATGTATTATATTTCTTATACATGCCCTGATGTTTTACTTTTGCACATACAATTTTTGTCATCATAAAAAAAGAAGAAATTGTTGAGATCCTAAATAATTTAAACCCAACTGAAGCATCTTATTAATAATAAGGATGTAACTCGTTATTTTCTGGAGAGGGGCATGACGAGATCACAAGCATCTTTGTCTAGTTGAATTGCATTATACCACATTTGTAAGCTAGAATAGTATACTATTTTGTTTCTTTTAAGTTTTAATTATTAATTTGTTGAAAGGTACATCTTACTTCTTAAGTAACTATTGAGATACATATACCAAATTCCTTTTGATTGAGAAAAAAAAATTAATCGTGTTTGCTACTATTACATATATCCGAAACAAAGAGGTCAACTCATCCTGTCAAATTCCTTCTGCAATTCCTGAAACACAACAAATGAACGTATTTTAGAAAATGTTTTACTTAAGAAAGCATCATTAGGAGAATATTACACCCCAATTAAGTTTTACGTTATATCTCAAATCTTCTATTAACATGGAGATTATATAAAATGATGTTATATTTCTTTTGTTAGGAGATACACTACTCTGAAATTTTTATTTAGAATAAGTTAATTTTGTTAAATAATAGTTATTTTTAAACCTTATTAATTCATAATATTTATCTTATATTATAAAAAATAAAAAGATGAACAAAAATGAATAAAAAATACGAGAATAAAGATATTCTCTCTGTTATTATTATGAATATATATAAATACTGTATCCATTCTAGGTATAGTTAAATAAAAAAAACGAAAATAAAATTATTACAATATGATAATGTCATAAAAACAAATAAATAAAATTGATGTTAATTTTATTCTACCATAAAAACAAAATCATATAATTAATTTTCTTCTAAAAGCTTTCTATCCATATCTTCTGAAATCTTATTTAAAAAAATTACTAAAAAAAAAGAAAAAAATTAAAATTATATTATTTATTAAATATTTTTGGGCGTTGCATCACTACTACTGCCTATCATTGAAGCTAAACTTCTAAACCAAGATTCGAGATCGCCATTTATGGCTTTAGCTGCCTAATGAAAATTCAAGACTGTTGATAAGAATTGCGTGCAGGTCCATATTTGTATGATCTGTGAAAAGAAGCGTCTAAAATTATACAGAAATCAGATAGCTAAAATTTCCCAGTATTCCAACAAGTTCACAGTAAAATAAGGAAAAAAAAACAAACAAACAAAAACACACGAGACTGAGGAGAGGACCACATAAGCCGCACAATTTCCGTTTCAAAACGGCTTTCATTTTACTCATTTTCCCATCAAGAACAAAAGAAAAGCTAAAGTACACTACAGTCAGTCAAAGGCAAAAAATAAAAATATCAGAAAGGGAAAAAAGTTGGACAATTTTGGAAGTTCTGCCATTATACTTAACAGCGGACAGCGTTTTTTTCAAAGCAAAATGATAAATTTGTCTTCTTAGTTGAACCAAAGTTGAACTTCAAGTCTCCAGCTTCATTCTGAACAGCAGTATTGCTTGTGGAAGGGAAGCAAAAAACTACGGCCGGACACTTTTTCAAACCAAAACTATAAGACAGTTCAGTAGATCCTTCTTTTAATTGCTGCTGATCCCCAGCAGAAAACAAAGGCATGATGGATGGAGTTGGTGGTTCAGAGAATACAGAAGAGGAAGTTGAAACAGGAAAGGTAAATCCAGAGCCATTATCGGATGTTACTGTCCATCTTGATTCAGGCTTCTTAATAGAAATAGGAGGTAAAACTGGTTTAATGGTCGCAGGGTTAGTGGAAGCTTGCTTTTCTTGATTTACACCATAAGGATGGCCTCCACTTGGGAGAGTCAATTTCGTAGCATCCTGCAAAAGTTAGCACATCAGTACACTTAGTTCTCATTATTAGTAACCAATAATTAATGTGGCATGATGAGCATATAAAAAATTACAGGGTTGAAAACAATCAATAAATTGACTACTAGAAAATTAGCTTCTCGCACCGCCTATGTGATAGGAACTTGTGTTACTACAGAGAAAGAAGCAACTAAGTATAGCTACTTACAAGAGGAAAATCCTTAATCACATAAAAAACTGGAGACCAAGAAAGTCCCACGGATTTTGAGGGTCTGACATCCTCCGATTACAAAGGACCCCCACTATTTCAATAATTCTCTCATATTGCATCAAACCATTTACAGCGTTCACTGTCAAACTAGGCAAGGTTATTGATATGATTTGGAGCGTTCATTGTCAAGTATGCAAGGTTATATTCTTTTTCCATCTTTTTTTTCCAGTATACTGTTCTCACATTATTCACATGTATCTGATCAAGGAGAACCAAATTCTAATCCTAGGAGATACAGAGGGTTAGTTGATAAGTTAAATTACCGCACTACGTCTCATCCAAAGATCACTTTTGCAATGAAGGTAATAAATCAAATTTTAAACTCTCCTAGCCCAGACCATTGGGACGAAGGTATATTAGGAATGCTCTTAACAAAGGCCTCATTTATGAAGATAAGAAAAATTCTCAAATTATTGGATATATTGATGCTAACCAGGCAGGGTTACCAAGCAATAGATGCTCAACTTCAAGATATAATATTCTTGTTGGAGGTAATTTATTATCGTGGAAAAGAAACAAAATGTTGTAATAAATCATATGCATCATTCTATCGCATTTTGAACCCACCTCAGTATTGGACCCTGCTTCCCCTTCTCACATTTTTCAGTAAGATTATCAGCACAAATTTAGATAGTCAAACAGGAAAAATACATGTGAAGCTTTTACGGCCGATATATAATTAGAGAAAAAAAAAATTGTGTAGTGCTTACATCATTTCCAAGTCGGCGGTTGCTGCTATTATAACCATTTACATCAGGCACCAAAGTTTCTTCTTTTCTAACTTCGATAGATTTATCCGTACTATCCTTCAGCTGCGAATCAACATGGTAGTTTCCCTTGCCTTCAATCAATAAAGTAGATTTCTTTCCTTCAAGCCCATCATATTTATGAGGGTTAAAATCATTTAATTTGTGCAAGCCATTATCTTCATTTGAAAAGATCGTACTGAACTCAATAGATGATTCAGAGTTCCTCCATTTTGGTGCCAGCTTGAGCTCATCAAATTTCTCTTTAGGTGTGGGAATGTTTCTATCAATATGGTCTAATATTTTCTTAGCCATCAAACTGGTATGCAAGTGTACTGTTGGAACACCCACCGGAAAGCCCAGTGGCTTATGAGTGGAGCCTGTCCCAATATTTTCCATGCTCTTTGCAACAGGAGTGAAACCATCAACAACTGTTGGAACACCCACCGGAAAGCCCAGTGGCTTATGAGTGGAGCCTGTCCCAATAGTTTCCCTGCTCTTTGCAACAGGAGTGAAACCATCAAAGACGCCAGAACTTTCTCTCTGTGAAGGACCATTCAGAGATGAATAAGCTGGTTTTCTTAAAGAAGATTGTGCACCAACCTTATGCCTAGTCCGACGAACAGGTCCAAAAGATCCATATCCACTTTCTGATGCTCCAACTTTAGATTTATCCTGTGTTTAACATAATTAAATTAGGAGCCAAAAGAAAGAAAAAAATTCTATTTTAAAAAATACAATAAGCTCAACCACAGATTTAGAAATTTAGCGTCAAACTTCTATACAACTTAGTAAAATAAGCAAGAAACAAATCAAATCCAACTTGCATGATATGATATTTTCCATGTTTCAAATGCCTTTAACTTACTTTGAGATTATTTCAATTATCGGTATAAGCCCACACTACCCAGCCATTATTTTTAGCTTTATATGCTATAACAGATAACCAAATACTTGGAAGCAATCACAATACAACCTCTAAAAATAATAGAACGCATAAGAATAATACATTACTTCTACTGCCACACAAAATTAGAAATATAAAAGTTATGGAAGCAAAGATTTGGAAATTTGGCTAGTATAATAAAAATTTCTATTGAGTTACAAATAGATGGTAAAATGTGATGTTAAACATCAGAGTCAGCGGGATCAGGAAAAGGGCTGGAAGGTGTATTATAGGGGAAAATTTAATAAATAAGGAGCAGGGTACTTAAGGTGGTTAGGCGGGATGTCTTTGTGTTGAAGGTTGGTCTATATATTAAGAACAACCTAGGGAGTTTGGGAGAGTGTGTGATGTTTTGGTTGTAGTTTGACAGGAGAAAACCTGTGTGAAAGGAACATTATTTTCCTTTGAGAGTGTTGTGTTTCATTGTTGCACAGACTGATAAAATTCTTTTTCTCGAAGTGAGTATTGTTTTTTCTCAACTTCTTACGTGTATCTTGTATTAGCGGCATAACAATTGGTCCGACCTGCCGGATCATCTTGTGGGGATGGAGCATAGAGTGAGTCCTTTGGAGAAATGGACCAGCAAGCATGGAAGGATCATTGCCCATATGAGGGCTGACATTGCCACAATGAAGGAGAGTCGTTTGGACATGCAAGAGACCAAAGAAATGTTGAAAGATCACAAGAAAATTGACAAGATGTCTGAAGGAGGAGAGAATTCGTTCAACGAACAAGAAAAATAAAAGACAAGGTCTCTATAGGGGAAAAAGTCGGAGGAGGAAGAAGAGGAGAAGAGTTGAAATCTTGGACTAAAAGGGTGGAGTGGCCTACATTTAAAGGTGTTGACCAGCAGGGATGATCCAAAGCAGAAAAATTCTGAGGTGTAGAATGTATCTTCAAAGGAAAGATTAAAGTTGGGCTTCATCAGTATGAAGGAAATGAAAACCATTAGTTTAAATTCTAGAGGCAAAAGTACAAGAATTATTCTTGGGATGAGTTCACAACAACTCTGATTCGAAGGTTTGGGGGCAGATCTAGAAGCTCTATTTTCCAAAAATTGGCCAAGATAAAACAACAAGGTAGTTTGGAGGATTACATCCAAGAATTTGAACTCTTAGTGTCACAAGCCCCAAATATCACGGAAGAACAAATGATGGGATATTTTCTTGCGGGTTTGTAGACAAAGATCAGGAATCAAACAAGACCACATGATCCAAAGGATCTTATGAGTGTTATGGAAATTGAGCTGGATTTGGAAGAGACGTCTATTACGGAAAAGGAGGAGCAAATAGTTATAGAAATTCCCATTTCCGATACCAAAAGGGTTCAAGGTGACAGCTCGCATGGAAAATCACAAGGGAGTAAGTGGGACGATAGCACCTAGCATAACCAACAATGCTAGGAAAGAATCATTAAATGTATCAAGAGAAAGTCGTCCAGGAGCGAAAACATTATGTTAACAATAATGTTGAAGATATGATTTGAAAGAAAGAAGCATATTGGAGATTGACTGTTACTTAAACATATAGAAAGTCGTGTTCGGAAAATATTTACTAGCATTTGTAATTATTTACTTTGTCAACTTCAACAACCAATTGGCTGACGACATGTATACAGAGTCTCTTAAGGGGTCTTGTGTTGATGACTTTTGAAACAAGCTTATCATGTACGATAAATATGCTCCAACTTTAGGGGTATTAAATATAATTTTATTATGTTAGATATATGATTTGATTAAATCAAATAGAGAGACATGATATGATGTAATAGGGATATATCTTGCCAAATATTTCTCATTATTTTATATTGACTTTGTTTTGTATTATTGGTCTCTTCTTCATTATAAATAAGAACACTCATTTGTACACAATACACGGAATTTATCATATTTCTTCTCGGTTTCTCTCTTCTCAACATGGTACCAAAGCAATACTATCCTCCATGACTTGTATTATCACTAATATTTTCAACGCATGTCATTATTTAAATTATGCATGTTTATATCCATAATTTCTTAAGTATTGAACAAGAACAGGTACAAAGATACAGCAGGAAGAACAAAAATATCACAGGACATGAAAGCATCAAGAGAATGATTTACACTTTCAGTAATTTACAGATTGTTAAAAGAATTGACGTACTACAAAGTACAAGCGATATGCAATTATGAAAGGATCATTATACTGAAAGGTACCTGTAGATACGTAGCAGTCTTTGATTGAAGGATGGGAGTTGATGAAACGTGGCTGTTTTCTCCTTGCATGTGAATGAACTGGTGAAAAAAAAAAAGAGAAAAAGAAACATTACAAGTATGGATTTAACTTGAAAGATTAAAGTACAAGAAAACAAAAACAAGTACCTTTGATTTGGACTTTGTTAAAAGAGTTCTAGAATAAGGAGTACGAGGGAAATTATGAAGTCCGTATCTTCTCTGACTTTGTGGTGTTATGTAAGCATCCTGCACCACAGCACCAGGCCAACATGTTGATGACTTCTTTGATGGTGATGGATCATATGGTTTTATTGCACCTTCAACACCATGCAACACCGTGTTTTCAACATGAATCATGTTCTTAGAACTGGGACCTGCCTCTGATACACGAGAATCCATGTAAGCTCTAGCAATCTCTATTGGTGAAGCTCCAATTTCATCCTGAACCTGGAGATTTGTTAATTTGACTATCTCAGAAAAGTAAAATTATGCCTGACCCAAAAAAGGCATGTTCTACAATGAAAATACATCCAAAGATGATTCAATATTTAGGTACCAGTAAAACTCCATCTTCACTTTTACAACGGAAACTTAAAGAACAATGCGTGTAAATGTTCAGGAAAAATTTTTAATTTGTCTCAAACAAATTCCATATTAGAACTGAATCAGAATTAGAGCAATGAAATAGAAGTTTAGTTATTGATACTTCCCCCATGCCTAGATCAGTATCAGAAAGATACAACACTGATGGAGATGAAGAATATAAGGAAAGTGTAACCCTCAAGAACGATTTCATATTACACTTCTAACAAGTCATAAATAAGCATTCATGTGTTAGCTAAATAGGTTGTAAGTATACCAGATGTTATCATGTTGCAAGGTTAGATTGACTATGGATTCAAAGAATAACGCATTAAGGGAACATCATTAACGTCGTCTAATGTCAAGAACTACAAAAAGGAATTCAGAAAATCAGAGGACTGAAAAATGAAAATCCTTATTTGGAAGACCAGAAGAAACTGTGTCCCCAATTTCGGAAAACTAAAAATATATTTAAGTCTAAACTTTCCAAAAACTGTCACTCCATTAAATCTACATGGCAAATGCTTAGTAGACCATCATTTGTTAAATCAACATCGCTAACGTCATCTAACCCCAAAGACTAAAATTAGCATTTTGCAAAATCGAAGGGCTGAAAATTGAAGTTTTTTAATTGCAGGACCAAAGGAAATGGTGTCTCCAATTTATGGGACTAAAAACATATTTAAGCCTTTAAAATATCAACAGGTAGCAGGTATTTGTAGGTATAGATACCATGATACCTGTTAACAAGCAGGTAAATAGAATACTTATACACACTACTCGTGGGTATCTATTAAAGGCATCCGTTTTGTATTGATTCCAAATTTTATCCATGGATATCTGCATGCACAAATTCTTTTGTCATCCTTAATAGGACCCAATAGGAACATTCATAGGATTCTTCATCTTATTTGATTAGGACTATATATCTTTGCAATTAATGTTGACTTTAAATATATAGAACCTTGTCTGGATTGTCAAGAAAAGAAACACAATTCATTGCTAAACAGATTTCAAGTATTGGCAAAAAGATTTATCATAATCTAAAATAAAAAGCGAATTATTAAACAAGTTGCAATACTCACTTTTGACACACCAAAAGGTGTTGTGGTTCCCCATATAGCTCCAGTTGACACTTCATGCCTTTGTTCATTTGAATCATTTGGAAACCCATGCGCTGTTGCAAGGAACTCAGCATCTTTCCTAGAAGTCAAACTTGTATTTTCCTTACCTTCTTTAACATTAGAAAGGTCCATTACCCTTGAATTTATTACTGCCACTAAACGATCAAATTCATCTCTACACGAGGAGATTAAAGATTGTTATACATGGTACATCCATAGTCCATAGAATACAAAAAAAAAAAAAAAAAAAAAAAAAAAAAAAAAATCTTCACTAAGAGAAAACTTGGAAGGGAAAGGATGAGTGGGTAAATTTTCCTTTTTTTAATTAAATATTCTTTTGTTTGAAAATAAAACTAAAATGGGGTAGAGTGAAAGCTTATCATGTAACCTTCTAATTAATGTTTATTACTATTTATAAACATTTTACAATACTCTAAGGTCTCTACTCAATTAAAAAGTGAAAAAATCAAACTACCACTTCTACTAGGAACCAAAATATGAAAAGAAAAAGAAAGACATTTTTCTCTAATTATAGTACCTTTAAACAAAATAACATATATATTTGAAAGAATTTATTTTATAACAAATTTAAACCTAACTCATTCGCCCAAAATGCTTAATAATCCTAGCTTCACCAAATAGGAGACATGTTTTCTAATAACATACCAATGCATCCAAACAGTATCCAAATGTGGCATGTTTTGGTTCTCTGTGACATTCCCACATCAAGTGTGAACAGAAATATAAATTAAATTAACTAAAAAATGATAAAGAAGAACATTTTTTACTTCAACAGCCAAACGAAAACACTTATTACTGTTGAAGAATGATGAAAATAAAGGTCCAGGATATTGGGGCAAATAATTTGATGTACAACAAGAATAATTTCAATATAGAATTAAGGAATGAGTAATTCAACCAAGGAAAAAGAAATTTAATTTTTAAAAAAAATAAACTAATGTACCTTGAGAATTTCTTCCCTTTGACCATCTGCTCAATATCAGAAAACATATTGTTATCAGATTTCTCTACTTTTTCATGTTGTCTGGAAACAGCCAAGTCTAAACTGCTTTCCAGTTTACCACTGACGTCATCAGCACTAGCCAATTCAGGTGATTTGGATGCCAAAAGCTTCAAAAGAATAACCATACTCAGCGATAAAAATATGGACATGAGAAAAAGGAATAAAATGCAGTAACATCCTACTCCACTAGATTATACAGAACGAGGAAATGGTTGGAAAATGAAGCTAAGCAATATGCAGAAAATAAATTTGCGCAAGGCCATTGACCACTACAAGATGGATATTTAAAATACAAAACCAACATTATGAACAGTGATAGTTGAGACGGAAAAAATTGCTTAACCATTTTAATTGAAAAGAGATTCATATAAAAATTTAGGTTTTATGATGAAGAGAAAAAGAAAAAATATTACCTACATACAAGGACGTCTAAGGTAATATTCAGACATTACAGGAATGAATAAAAGGGTGTACAAATTTTGGACTAATGAGAGAGACCATTTGTTTGAATGGAGAAAAAATTAGGAGATAAAAAGTTTGAAATTTAAATTGGAGAGAAAAGGAAGGAAAGAAAATTGAGGCTTGCTTCTTAAAGTCAACTTGTCTCTTTTAAGGACTAATGAGAGAGACCATTTGTTTAAATGGAGAAAAAATTAGGAGATAAAAAGTTTGAAATTTAAATTGAAGAGAAAAGGAAGAAAAGAAAATTGAGGCTTGCTTCTTAAAGTCAACTTGTCTCTTTTCCACATCAAACAAACAAGAGAAAATGTGTCATTATTTACATTCTTTCTCTTCTTCTATGTATTCCTCTCACTTTTTCCTCAAACAAACATAACGGAAAAAGCACGAGTATTTAAAATGCACACAGATTAAAAATGGTATGTATGAGTTTTTGAATTAGAATTTGGTTTCAGTTCCTTTTGCGTATTTACAGAGACCAAAAGTTTTTAAGGATTTTAGAACTTTACAAGTAGTAGCTTCAACTTCTTTAGCTTTATATAGTTTCAGGATTTAAAAAATATTCAAGCAGACAAAGTATATAGTTTTGGTTGGTTGGTAAATTTCGTGGTTGAACTCCATAAAAATTTCTAAAGAGATTGGGTAAATCTCCTAAAAATTAGAGCATTTGTTCTAGTTCGAGAGAAGTGTAAACATTTCTTACATGTATATCACTTTCACGTGAACCATCTTCATGACTGTCACCAGTTTCCCATATATCTATTGTCAGTGAAAAGGTTGATCAGAAAGTTGAGTGGATCACCATATTCTAGATTAATCAGAAAATTATATTATATATGAAACAGATAAGAAGAATAGGCAGTAGAATTAATTCCCCATTAAAAGGGCTCGTTATGTCCACAAGTTGAAAGCACAAGGAGCACCAAGTAAATATTCAACACTTATTAAGAATAAGATGATTTACACTGACCACGTAGAACATAAATATAGACATAATGAAGGATAATATACTTGGGAAATTGAAAATTTAGAAGGTTCATGGGAACTAGAGAATAATCTCTTTCAAGATATCGTTACTCACTTATCAAAACTCAAATACCAAGTTATGACTAGGAGAAAAGAGAAAATTATAGAATACATGAGAGGAAAAATTTGTGAGCATTACAGGGAACAACAAAAAATACAAAAACAAAATTACTTGTAGGACAACATGGTGATGATTTTCTATATATCTAAAACTCTAGTAAAAACAACTAACTGAAAAAGGAACATAGAATCCACAACCTTAAGATTAAAAAACGTAAGTCTTATCATGCACCTAACGCTACCTCACAATCCTGAATCATCCAAAGGCCATCTGGAAAGAAATATGCAACCTATGTCCTCTTTGACACCCTTTATCCATTAAGTTCTTTTCCACACGTTGTAAATGCTCAAACAAAGCCCTTCCTGTTGCTAAAATTCCAACACCAGATTTTACTTTTTCATTAACAGGTTGAACAGTTGAATGAGATAATAGATACTCACTCACTAATCTACAGAACTTTAGACATTTACTAAACATGAAGTAACCAAGATTAGGAATAACGACAATGTACCTCCAATAATAATATTGAGCTCCAATAAACGTCACTCCAATAAAAAAAATGTTTGGCAGAAATGAGAAAGTACGACTTTAAGTAGCATAGTAGATTCGCAGATGTGGACAATTACATAGTATTTGGTTGAAAGGAAATGGAAGGCAGGAAAGTTGTTTGGTTTAATTTTTAGGAGGAGAGCAGAGATTAGCAAAATCCCTCCCTGTCTAGTGTCTGCTTTCCTCCAATATTGGGGGATTTGGAGGGAAATGGTATTTGAAACAATTCAACTATAATGACTAAAATATCACTATCAATGCTTTGAAATTTAAAATTAAAGGATAAAAAAGTATATCAAATGTTAAAATCCCTATCACCTCCCTCTCATTAACCGAACCAAACAGTCCCTTAAGTTTAACTCAACAATCCTTTTGTGAAACAATAGAGATAGGAACATTCAATTCTCTCATTAATTCAACCATCTTACACTTTGATTTAAACATGGTTATCATCTGTGCACTATAGCTTTGCAATCTCATAGAGTTTAGAGGAGACACCCTACCAACCTCCAATGACAGTAGCAGTGTGACTGGCCGGCTGTGATGCCGCACATATCGCTGCCAAAATCAGAGCAACTACAGCAAGGAAATGCTGGAAGTTAAAAAGTTTGCACCTAAAACCAGTGTCATCAGGAGTTTTTTAGGGGGCAAACTTGTAGAACTCCCAGCCTAATAAATCTAAAGCATTTTGTGTTCATTCTTTCTTGCTTCTCGTCACTCTCTGTTTTCCTTGCCCTGACACCTGCAATTTCTTGTATGTTCTTGTGCCTTGATACAGCTGCTCACAGACGACTTTTCAGTGAGTTTTCTGATATCCACAGGTTGGTTCTTCATTTTCTGGTGCTAACCCACCAGTTTCCAGTGAGTTTCCCGGCCAATCTTCAGTGAGTTAAAAGACCCGTCTCTCTTTCTTCTCTATTTGTTTTTTTTCATTATGAATATGCTTTAATAATACGAATTTTTCTTTATTTTTCAGCATTCCACTTTAGCTATTTTGGGGCGACTGCTCCTTGAGACTATTAACTGCTACAGCTTCTTAAGTGATTTAAGTATACTTCATACACTTTTTGCCACTAAAATTTAAACGAAAGTGCTATAATTTTAAGGGTTTACAACGGAGAGAAAGAACTGCAATTCGACTAACAAATTAACAACTCTAGATTCAAACTCTATCATCCGACATCAAACAACATCTGTCTGTTGAGGAAAAGAATAGCAGAATTTGCAGCTTCCAGGAACCGTAACATATATACGCAGCAACTCTGGAGCAAACCAAATCTGCCATTTAAACCCACTATAAGCACTCACATTTTATTTTCTTTCTACTCACTACACAGCGAATGTTCATGCTTACAACAATAACTATTCATTGATTAATTTTAAACTATTGGCAAAGAAACACAACCATATATTCAAACAACAGTTACGCATGTTAGCACAAGCCAAACGTGAATTTGCTAATACAGATAACAGAAACAAATCAATCAAGAATTTCAAACAAGCAAAGAGAGCAACAGATTAAACGACAGTAACACAGAGAAAAAAACAAAAGGAATGTAACCTTGATCTTCAGCCGCAGAGGTAGGGCTAGAGAGAGGAGAGGGAGGAGTCGCGGGCGAGAGGAAGGAAGGGAGGAGACGAGTGGCTCCGCCAGCGATTAGGCGCAAGGCTGGATCGACGAGCTTGGAAATCCAACGGCGGCGCGTGGTCTCCGGCGGACGGGCGTAAGGGCTAGGAAGCGGCTTTCTCAGTGGCTTTCGGAGCTTGCCTCCGGCCCCTCTCTCCTCAGGCGCCGACGCGGTGATTTGTTGAGAGGCCATGCGAGTGGCCGAATCGGCAACTGTGGAAAAAGTTAAAAACGAAAAGGCGAGGCAAAGTGAAGTACTGTAGTTGAAACGTATGTCCAAACACTGCGCTCACTTACTTGGGTCTAGCAGGTAGCCGCGTACGTATTTATACTACAGTGTTCAAGACTCGTCCACATGTGTCTTTTTGTGTTCCACCTCAATTCTAAATCTACAATCTATTATATAATAATATGTATGTATATTACTTAATATAAATTAAAATTGATATTAAGGATTTTCATATTTTATTATCAAATTGTTACTTAATATAAATAGATTATATTAAACAAAATTTGAACCTCATTATAATATAATATTTTGTAATCAATTTCTCGTTTAATATAATACCAATTAATAAAAAATTAATGTAAATGCGTTGTATTATTATATCATTTAATATTAGCTGATCATAATAATAAATTTTTCTTGTGAACTTTTGTTATTAGTCAAGTACCATGTAATCAAATGTTTGAGAGAAAGACAATAACTTTTGACCATTACTTAATTTAATCAATTAAGTCTTAATTCTTTAGTTACCGTCTCACTATTGTTTAATAATTTAATTTTATCAAATTAAATATTAAAAAAATTAGCTTCTGATTAGTTAGTCTATTTATGCTTAGGTTTTAAGTTGATTAATTTTAGCCAGTAGTCAAAAAGAGTGAAGCAACTATCTAATCATTTTTTTTTTTCAAATTCCATCCAAGATTTTTATATTATTATGTTGCGTATCACTGACTAAGTTTTATTTAAGTGAATGAGACAAGATTTATATTTTTAGTTCATTTCATTGCCCTCAGCTTTGCAGATGAAAGTCATTTAGTTGATTTTTATGGATGAATTTTTCGTATTTAGGAAAGTAATCTTTATATTAAGGATATTGATTCATACTTAAAATTTTGGAATGTTAAGTATTTGAAAATTAATATTAAATAAAAAATATAAAAATAAATCAACATCAATAATTAAAAATAAAAAACCCACGGTTTCTCCGTAATGTTAATAATAATACCAAATTAAATATATAATAAGTCTTATAAAATCAATTGCATGACATATTAAAAACAACTTTTTCTAATTATTAGTCTAAAATATCAATAAGTAGTTGAAATTTTAAAAATTTAAAAAATTAAGTCTGTTTACTAGTTTTTTTTTAATAATTTAGAGTTTTGATTTTAAATTCTGACTATCCAACGAAGCATTATGAGTGAAAAAAACTCTAATAAAAAATTTTGCGCACAATTTGGAAAGACTTCGTTAGATCTTCAAAATAATCAATAGTAGCAATGACAATAATATGTTGTGAATAACAACACTTCATGAAATTCATAATGCATCCACAAACCTTCAATGGACAATCCCATCTTTTAAATTGAGAAATTATGAGTAAGAAATCTTGTAAAAGTTGTAATTTCATTTAATCGATGTGGGATCTCTAATGCACTCCCCTACGTCCGAGACTGCTCAATTTGTGTGTGGGACTATATTGTTTAAGAATGGTCCGATAGTAACCCGATAGCAGGTGACCTAAGAATCGTGCTAGGATAGGCTCTGATACCATATTAAGTGAAATTTAAGCCTAACTCAATTTTACAAAATCGACTTGTAAGGTGAGATTTGCACTCATTTATAAACTATTCATCTCTAGTCGATGTAGGATCTCCAACACACCCCCTCATTCCGAGACTACTCAATTTGTGCGTGGAACTATATTGTTTAAAGATGGTCCAATAGCGGGTGGCCCAACAACTGTGCTAGGATAGGCTTTGATACCATATTAAGAAGTGGAATTTAAACCTAACTCAACATTACAAAATCAGCTTGTAAAGTGAGATTTGCACCCATATTATAAACTAATATGAAAGACTTAATCTCTAGTAGATGTGAAATCTTCAACACACCCCCTCACGCCAAGACTGCTCAACTTGTGCGTGAGACTATATTATTATTATACACAAGTATAATTCACTAGTAGGAAAAAGGGTTTCTACGTCATCAATATAATGTGACATTTTTGTAAATAAATGAACATTCATAACGTCGGTTAGACCAAAACTGATGTGATGTGTACACAATGTCGGTTAAACAAAACAACCGTCATAGATATATCAGTAAAAAATTAAAAATTAAAAATTTAAAAATTTTCAAATGGCGGGTGAGCACTACGTCGGTTAAGAGTTACAAACCGACGTGGTGTGTCCAACCATGACGTTGGTTATGGGACTCCAACCAATGTCATGGTCATGCTGAGTAAATTGAGGAAAAAGCTGGGTGAAATTAGGGTTTGCACCACGTCGGTTTTGGGCTTCTAACCGACGTGGTGGGTCATCATAATTAAAATTGGGGATTTCAGGTTATGCACTACGTCGATTAGAAGTCCAGAACCGACTTGGTGCTTCCAGCTTCACTATTTTTACTTTTACACTTTGCCTCCCTCTCTCATTTTCACTCTTGTGCACACTACTGCTTCATAGTTCTCTCTCGCTCACATTGTCTTTTTCTCTCTCACGCATTCTCTCTTGCATTTTATCTCGCTTTCTTGCTCGTGTTCTCACTGGTACGTGGTGTTCTCCCTCACGTGTCTCTCATTGTCTTTTGTGGTTTCATTCACTCCATTTTTGCATTTTTTGGTTTTGATAGATTTTCATTTGGATTGATTTCCATTCACTGGTTTTGTTCTCACTATCTACAAGAGGTATGTTTTCTTATCTTTGTATGCTTGGAATGCTTTCTAGATGTTTGTATCATAGATGTAGGGTTTCAAAATTGTTTGGACGAAAAAACTTCAAATGGTCATAATTTTTGATAAAAAGCTCGGATTGAGACACTCCAAAAATGAAAGTTTCTCGAATTTGCGTAACGAAGCTACTGGCCTACCCAAAGGGGATTTCAAAAAAAAAAATTCCAAAATTTCATCGTTTACCCTATTTTTTTAATTTTTTTCAATTTTTTAGATTTTAGCCTACTATCTCATCTATTTATACTTGTCAAAAAGTTCTGGAAATTGTTGTGGTTGTTGTTTGTATGTATTGGAGATTTATCAAAGTGATTTTGCAAAATTCTGAATTTTTTTTCTGATTTTTTCTTTAAAAAAACAGCCCTATTACGTCGGTTGTGGGACTTCCAACTGACGTCATAGAGTGAAGCACCACGGTTTCCTGGTCTTGATCGACGTGGTGATGATCTTCACCACGTCAGTTGTTTAACCGACATCATTTTCAACGTCTCCTAGGTTAACGTCGGTTCGAAACCCGACAATAAAGGTCTCTCGTAACTAACAATAAAGGTCATTTTTCTATTACTGATTTTATAAGTTTTACTCCTATGTTAACAAGTTAGTTAAATGCTTATTTATACATTGTGACCTAAAGAAGATAAGTGGTTGGTAGTATAACTTGCATGGAACCACATGACTTTTTCTCATTTTTTTAACTAAAATAATTTTCTTTAAATACAAAAGATATTACTATATTCAATTAATTTATGCAAAGACTCGTTTATTTTAGGACTAAAAATTGTTAAGTCCTTCGTTCTTTATTTGGATTGTCTTATATATTGGTGAGGGAGGTCCATAGCAGAATTTTTTGAATGATGCCTACTCGCAAACAAACATGATACAAGGCGTCAATCTTGTGAAGTTTTGTTGCTAAATAGGAGATTTTTTTTTTCCTACTATTTGAAGTTCTAAAATAAGAGATTTTCAAAAAATTCAACGAATATAAGAAATCATTTCAAGTTAAAAATAATGCAAAATGTGAGATAATTAATATGTTCTTGTAAGTAATTAATTTGTCATTTATTTTCTCTCCACCCTAAACATTCCAAATAAGCATTTACCTGACTAGGTAATAGGTACCACCACAACTCGGAAATGATAACTTTTCAATAGTAAGAATAGAATGTATGAGAATGAATTGTGAGTAAAAAAATAATCTTTTTAATTAAAAAATTGCAATTGTAAAGTGAGTTTGACTATGAATCTGAGTATTACAAGCTAAAACATCTTAGTACGAAACAACCAGCATGACAAAAAGAGACTTAACATGTAGAATGTACACTATCTATTCAGTGGCAGCCATCAACCAACCAGGACATAGTAAATGCGTTCTCAGGGAACCATGGCATAAAGTGGCCTCTAGTAGCAAGGCCAAAAGGGTTGTAACAAGCATTTCTTCATGGAAAATGCTTGAAAAAAAGGGTTGAAGAAAGGGTCTACCAAAGTTCCCTGGAAAACAACTATGTCAGCAAACTACCCCCCAATTATAGGTAGGTAAATCTGCCCAAAAAGCAGGCTAATGTCACCGCCTCTGAGTTCATTATACAAGCTTGATACATGTTATATCTATCCTTCAACCACTTCAATTATATGCCCTTCCCTGACATGACAATTGAACTGGTCAAGACCATGATTAAGCCAGAATGTCACATCTCCACAAGTTCTCCACTAGCAACTCAACTATGTTGCTGCCGATTGAATTGCAATTTTGAAGATTCAACCCAACCAAGGTGTGGCCTAAATTTGTTAAGGAAGGTCCACTTTTGCAAGTTACACCACAACAGTTTGACAAAGAAAGCACTTGCAAAGTAAGCCGGCTGGCATTAGAAAGAACAGCTATTCCAGCATCTGTGATTGCACACTTTGACACGTCTAGATCTTTAAGCAGAAGGCAGTTATCTGCAATTGCAACCAAACTTGCATCGGTAATCTTCCTGCATCCATCAAGATTTAGCAATTCAAGGGTTCCACCGTGTAGCCGGGCCAATTCTGAAACTATGTTGTCTGACAAATTGCCGCAGCCAGAAAGGTTCACCTTGACCAGCCCAGCCTCAGAATTCTCTAGAAGAGCAAGAAGGCCAGCATCAGTTACACCATAAAGTCCTGTCAGATCAATGTGCTGAAGTTGGGGACACAATTTCCCAACCATAGTCAGTGTAGCATTTCCAACACCAGGGCAATTCCGAATGGATAAATGTTGGAGAGACTCACAAGGAGAAAGCATTGATACTTCCACATCTGCATCTTTAACTCCTTTACACTTCAGAAGGGTGAGATACTTCAATGTGGTTTTGAAGTTTGAAAGGGCACCAATAATCCCAAACTGGGTGATGCTGTTACACTCCTCCAACTGCAGGCTCTCAAGAGACCTTGCAGCTTTGCTAAATGCTACCAAGCCATTATCAGACACCAAACAGCACCTGCGAAGAAACATCTGCTTCAGGTGGATGCTACCTTTTCCTATGGCTTCAATGCTTGCATCTGTTACCCCTCGGCATGAAGAAACTGTAAGTGACATGAGCTTCTGCAGACCTTGAGCAACACCCATGACCCAAAACCCCCTTTCACTGACATTTTTAAGACTAGAGAGCACTAAATTTACAATTGCCTTTCCATAATGGCCAATGACAGCCAGAGAGAAATCTGTAATGTTTAAATCCTGAAGCTTTACCCTTGAAAGGTTATTAAGTGATGATAATAGGCTTGATACTCCATGATCACCAACAAGAGGACAATCCTTGATAGAGATGCTCTTTAACTTGGGGCAAGACCTTGCAATATCTTGCAACCCCTCGTTTCCGATCTCTGGACAAGATTCAATGTTTAAGGTGGTCAAATTGGGGCAGCCCTTAGCTATTTCAATTAGACTTTTGTTGCTAATGGAGGAAGCATGGCAGATGTCAAGCTTCTCCAACATATGGCATCCTTTTGCTATCTCCGACAGACCCTGATCCCCGACAGAGGAAACATTCCACAAAGAAAATGATCTAAGAGAAGGGCAACCATGAGCAACTGCTGAGAGACCAACATCGGTGACAGCACGAACAGAATTGCTTCCTCTGATAGATAGTTTTCCTAGTCCTCCACGAGCACTAGTCCCAACTGCAATTGCAGCAAGCCTCACATCAGTTGCCTTCTTCCCTTCTAAACACCGCGATAAGTAGCCATCATCTTCAATAACTAGATCCTCATCCCCCGAGGCCATTTCAACATCACAGGAAGCAGATCCCTCACTCAAATTCTCAGACTTGCAGATACTGCTCATGAGCATGAGCCACCGCTTAGATACACAGGAACAAGAGCTCCTCTCTTTGCCACTAGAGAGCCGTCTGAAAATCTCAAAAAGACATTCATTAGGAAGGACTTCAATGGCAGGCTTTTGATCTTTCCGTAGAGTTTCAAAAATATCGGGGGCATTGATGCGAGCTCGTTTGTTAGGAGTGAAGTAGTACCCTTCCACACTTGAACCCAAAGTACACATGCCACCCAAATCAACGAAATTTTGACGAAAAGAAGCTCCAGGATAGAACTCATCATCACCTGTAAAACATATTCACATATGAAAATCATCCATCAAAAATTGTCCCAAATTAACAAAACCTACTTCTAAGAACCGGACAACATAAAAAACGATGAAAGAGTAAATATTTTGCATCACTTACCAGTATAATTGACAAGGGTAGGCATGATGAGTAGGGAAGGCGAGTCCACAGGAACAGTTGAAAATCCGCAGCAAGAGCAACAGCAACAAGAAGAATCGCCAAGAGAAGGGTCAAGAGCATTTGAGAACAGGAACCCCACAGGGCAGGGCAAAAATGATGAAATGATGAAGAAGAAGAGTGTTTGGGAGAATCCAATGCAAGGAATGGTGTTTGTGGAGTGAGGGGGAAGGTGCAATGTAATATATATATATATATATATATATATATAGTTGTTGTGAAGAAATGGTTTTATAATGGAAAACGAAGAAAAGAAGGTGCAAAGAAGTTTGATATGACTACGAATTGGTGTAGTGCAATGAATCATTCCCCGAAACCGGACTTTCCCCGTACATACACATACACTCACTCCTTCTAATACAAGTCCAAACCAACCACCTAAGCATGTGCTTACCTATTCCGACCAAATACTAGGCACGTGTTTTCAGCCACTTTCTTCTCTATCTTCTTTCATTATCTTTATCAGCACTTATAAAACGTTATTTAAGTTTTTTTAAAATGGCATTTTAGATTATCTTTCCACGCATTCTCCATAAAAGCAATATATTTTGTTTAGATAAAAAAAATCAATATGACTATTTTTCTTCTGGAATAAATTTTAAATAATAAAAAATATTGACATGTTTTTAACGGTTTATGAGAGTTTTATTAATTTAAAATTATATTTTCATTTCTTATATAAGTTTATACAAATTATTTTAACTTTGTCTTAATGATTTATATGCATACTGTGCGCAAAAATATTTATACAAATAATAAAATTTGTAAATAATATATTGAAATATTTTCTCGCACTTAAAATAAGAAAAAAAAAATAAAATTTTATTTTAATCAAATTACGGACTTGGATTGTTAGCATTACTTTTGTGTAAATATGTAGATTACACAATGTGTTTGCACAAGTTTTTTTTTACTCAATTTGAACATCAAAAAAAATTTCATTCTCTCTAGTTAGGGTTTTTCTTTACAGTCCTTACTATAATATTGTTTTGAATTTTGCAATGATAATATTCATAACTAGCTTTTAATGGGTTCTTTGGTGACTTTTTAAAGGTTTGAAAAATAAAAATGTATATAAAAAATATATTATTCAATATATTAAAAAGTAAACTATAGATTTTATAGCTTCCAAAAAACTATAAATATAACAAACTATTTTTTAAAAATATTGAAAATGTACTAAAAATATTTATTAGTGTTTTATTCTTAAGTTTAATTGTCTATTATATTTAATAAAAACATTTCTAAATTTATATGCGCGTGTTAAGGGAGCTAATAAGGTTAATGTGACATTTTCATACCATGGATAGATTCTCCCCTCATTATTTAAATAATTTTGACAAGAAATGTAGAAAATCTTCTTAAGAATCGATGTTTTTTTTTTTTAATTATATATCCATAGAGAACCTATGTATACTTTTTCTTTATCACTTTTTATCTTAAAAACTATTTGTCTGGAAAAGTTTCCACATGATAATCAATTTCCCATCCAAAATTTATTACATTTTTTATTTTTTTTCCCAAAGTAAGTTATTTAAAATAAAATTCAAGAACAGTCACGTCATGTTTTCGTTTTCTCTTCTATTATTTTAAGTGTTATATTCAATACTTTTGATATAAACTTTTACAAATAAAAATTGTATACATAATTTACTATTTGTGGGATTTCTTTGAGATGAATTGTGAGAATGGTGTGTATTTTGTTTAAATAATTTATAATGATTTATATGGAAAATTTTGAAAAGAGTAGATAAAGTGAGAAAGATAAGAAATGGGCGAGTTTGTGGAAATTGTTTAACATTTAATTGTTTTAAAAAAAATTATTCATCCGATTTTTCTTTATTTTTTACATTTATCATTACTAATTAATAAATACTATTTCTAAATAATTAATATATTTTAAGAAGTAATTTATTTTTTTTCAACTAATTTTTTGAAAAATAAATATTTATAACTCAACACAATTTTTATATTACACTAAAAAATAATCTGCTGACCAGTAATTCAATCAAATCAATCATATATACTGATAAATTTTGTATTTAAATTAATAACATTTTTATTAAATCAAACTACCTATTTTTTATTTACATTCTCTTTAAATAAATCCAATCAATCATTTACTTTCAACACCTAAAAAAAGTACTTTATTCTCAACAAGAAAAATTTGTCTTAAATTTTTTTATTTTTTCAGTCTTCCTAACCTTAAATCTATGTCTAACAATAAGTTACCACGTTCGAACATAAGTCATTCTTATCAATGGAAAATTAGAGTCACCTCTTCACCGTAGTCTTTTACTAAAAAAAGAAAGAGAACTCTGATACTTAGAAAGTTTATAATTCGTATATAATTTTCAGCCGATAGAATCCCTTGATACTAGAACAAAAGATATGTAAATTAGCGAAATAGAAGTACAAAAATAGTTGATAATCATATTAGGCATATAATTAACATATATAATCATTTTAGATAAAATTAGGTTAAAAATAAAAATAAAATAACATACAAGATCATTTTGTTGTAATCTTATTAGACAGAAATGTAAGATTAAGTAAATATTAATAGAATCCAATGTAATTAAAATTAGAAAAATAATAATATAACAAATTTATGACCAACTTTTAAGTAAATGTTAGATTAGCTTAATACAAAATTAAAAAACAATTAAGTACAATGAATCCTATTTATTATTAATAAAAGGAAGTGATTTAAAAACTAAAAACAAAATTAATTGGAAGTATTTTTAATATATAATAAAATTATGAATGTGTATACAAAATATATGTCCAAATATCATTCTTTAAAAACTTATAAAATTAAAATTGTAAGATTATGGAAACATTTATTAGACGAACTATAAAAGAAATAATGTTTAATTTATATATTTTCATGTTTGTTTGAAGTTAAATTTTAGACAAAAAAAATACTATTAATTAATATCATTTACTAAAGAAAAAAAGTATTTAGAGACTAGTTTTTACTTACAAAATAAAATGATTGCTAATTATGACCAAAATAATCATCAAATTAAGTTTTGGTTGCTAAATAATTTAAGTGGCTAAAATCTTAGTAGTTAATTTTATATACTAATTATCTTAACTTAACTGATCACTAAATCTAACTTAATTAGTCACTAAATCAAATCATTACTCTTATTTTATAATTATTTAACAATCAAAATTTAATTTAATAATTATTTTAATCACAATTAATAATTATTTTATTTGGTAACTAAAAAATAAATCTTTAAATAAATTTTTTTATAATGATTCAAACTCGAGTGCTGTTAGTAATATAACAAAACTTATAACCATTATACCAAAAAGAAACTTTTATGTAATATTATAATTATTATTATTTTTATTGTTAATATTACTATTATTTATTATTATTATTTTTATCATTGTAATTATTATTATTATTATTTTATTTTTATTTTCATTATTTTTATTATTATTTTTATTACTGGTACTACTATTATTATAATTTTATTGATAAATAATTTGAGAGTTAATTTATCTATTACTAAATTTGTTGGTATATTAATAGTAAAATTATTTGTAAATAATGATATTTTAATAATTTAATTTTGGTTAATAATTCTGAAAATTCTTGTAATAACGTGGTAGGTGTGATGTTTGATCAAATGCATCCTTCTTACTAACGAAGGGGTATTATGGCTTCATAATTTTCACGGTCTAAAGTCAGCCATTTCTGAAGTCGGCAATTAATTTGCATAATTAGCATTCCGCTAGGGTCCGAATGAATTTAATCTCATGACTGGCCTGAGACAAATTGCTTGAGCTTAAGTTGACTTTGGAGAAAATAAAACAAGGATTAGTCATAAATGCTTATTGGGGCCCATGAAAAAATTGAGGTTTAGAAGGGTACTTATCTCCTGGGTTGCTTTCAGACATGCAATGAATTTGATTGCGTAGGGTTCATTGCATGGCGTCAAATGAAGGAGACCCGTGAAAGCTGATTTAAAACCGTGGGTTGATTCTTCAAGAAAGGAAAATTGAAAAGCAGAACCCTAGTGGGGCTAGAATCAATGCATCTCTTTTTGTTTATGCCCCTTTTAATATACTACAAGTAAATACCACCTTTTCTTTTCTTTTTATGTCTGAATCAAAACCCTGCATATTAGCCGACTATGGCCATTGAAAACAATATAAAGCTTAGTTTAGGCTACTACTTCTTTCTTCTATATTTTTTTTCTTCTTCTTTATTATAGATGAAAGTGGGTGTGAAAAAGTGGGCCCCAACTTAGAGGCTGGTCCACCGGTGGTGAGTCATAATTTGATGAGTTAAACATTGAATTTATTTTACTTTGAAAATTTTATTATGCAGTAATAAAATTTTAAAATATACAACTTATTGATAAAATTTTATGTTTATAAAAAGTTATGGAATATATTAATCAGAATTTATATTTATGTGTTAAATTAGTGTATGAAAAAAAACTGAAAGTGACTATTAAATTTAGTTTTTTTAAGTCTTAATTTATTTAACCATTCATTTGCCTATGTATTTTAAGTTGGACAGTTTTAGTTTTACCCCCAAACATGGTTCAGAAAGTTTAAAAGCTTTTATGAAAACTAAATAAATTATAAATGAAAAAAAAAAGGTTGTCTAAATGCTGCAAGGGAAAAATAATACTGATTGCAACATAAGTGTTGGTCAAGAGAAATAAAAGCAACTTACTTTAAAAATTTGGTAAAAGAACAGTAAAGAGAATTATACAATAAGAATAGAAGAAAGACAATACAGAACAACACAAACGATAATATTAAAGATTAAGGTTGATGGTTACCAGATTCCTAACATCATAAAGTTTAAAAGTTTCAAATTAATCCCAATTAACTTTGATACTGATTTCACTAATCAGTTAATTTGAAGTGTAGAAATCTTAATATACACCATTTTATAGTTGACTGTTAGTTAATTCTTTAATGAGAGAACAATCATTTATTTAAATAAATACAAAAAAATATAATTTATAAAGTTTTATGTCTAATAGTTTAAGATAGATAAAGTTAAAATTGAACTAAGTGGGTAACAGTTTTTGTCGAACATAAGTCAATTCTTCTTGTTTTGTTTTTCTCTTTACCTAAAAACTGTGAGCAAGATAGCTAAAAATTAAGGATGAGAGTCTTTCCGAGTCTTCTACTTCTTATTACCAAACGAGGTCTTCTTTTTTTCATTCTTTTCTTATATTTTTTTATGATATTGTTGTGATATTAATCTTATTGGTTGAATAAAAAATGTTTTAATAAAAATAAAATTTCATTTTTGATAAGATAAAATTTATGTTTAATAAAATTAAAATTTAATTTTTGGTTTAAAATGTAATATTAATATCATGCACAATTAAATTTAAATTTATTATAAAAATGTAAGATAAAATAATTTATTATTTATTTTCCTATTATAATTAATTAGCTAAAAAATATGTACAAAATATTTCATTTGATTCTTTTTGTATTATCTTTTAAAATTTTAATTTAATATTTTTATATTATTTTTTATCTTAATTTTAATCAATTAATAATCACAAATATTTTAAAAAGAGTATTATTTTAGAAATTAAAAATTAAAAAGATTTATTAAGAGAAAGAAATATCAAAAGAGTGTTAATAAAATAAAAGAGTCCACCATATTAAATATAACCTTATATTAGATATATAACCTGAGATAGTTGGTTAATTATGTTAGAATCTTTAGAATGTATATGTTTAAAATGTATAGTGAATTTTCATAACTTTTAAATATCTCCTAATTCAAATATGTCCTGTTATATATAAACATAACTTTTGTTTATTTTTTATTTATACTCTACTTCATTCAATTTTGTATAAAGTATATTTTCTTTAGCTTACACTAGACTTTATCAAATTCCTTGCATCTACTAAAGTTAGACTTCCACTTTGCATCGTTTTAATAGGCTTTTTTTTTTCAAAATTAAATCTTATAAAATTATTTTACGTGTTTCACACCAGTTATCTTGGTTAAACATATGAAATATAATATTATATATATATATATACTTTATAAAAAAAACAGAAGTGTTTGTACCAAGACTAAAGTATTTATAACAAGAATATCATATTAGAATATATCTAATGGTATGAAATCTTATTTATGCCTTTACACTTGTACGGGCAGAAGTGGTTTATCTTAGTCAGAAGCTCGCCGTTTACATTGATATGGGAAAACATAAGGTGTTTTAGGATGGTAAAAAAAATAAAAATCCCTAGATATTCGCCGATAAAATCTATCAAAATATATGTTTTTGATAATTTAAATTTTAGATATTAACTTTTTCCTTATTTGAAATTATACTACTTTTAATTTTAGATCTGACAGAAAAAAGAATAAATTTTAGCTTATATATGTTATATATGAAAAAATGTTTTGTAAAAGTAGCAATGAGTAATTAAACCGGTTGCGGGCTGAAAAGAACACTACCAGTGCCACTGTTGTGTGGTGTAAGGGTTTTATTTGTTTGTTGTCGCCCACTGTTTCTCTTTCTCTTCTCTCTGGTGCTGCGCGGAAAAGAGAGAAGAAACAACAATTCTTCAATCAACACTCTCTAATCTGTGGCACTGAGAAGTGATATGCAGCAGGCTGATCCAACGGTTCTAAGCTTGAGGCCTGGCGGCGGTCGTGGCGGCGGAAGCAGGCTTTTCGCTCTCTCATCCTCCTCCTCCTCTTTCGCTCCCTCCGCCGATCTCCCTCTCACGCGGCCCCATGCGTCTTTCTCTCTCAAGGTCAGATCTCTCACTTCTCCGATTTCTCAAGCACTTTTTGGGATCTCGTTACACTTACCCAACCTTGTTGTTTTTGTTATTACTGTTATTATTTGATGAGTAGGGTTATAGAATTGAAGTTTAGGGTATTGGTGGGAGTTGGTTAAGTTGGAATGTCCTGATTCTTGGTGGGAGCTCTCAGTTATGGGTTCTTGCTGTAAATATGGACAGAGAGCAACGTGTGGGCTTTAGGTGGGTTTTCTTGAGTTTTAGATTGCCCATAAAGGACCCACACACATTCCTACTCGTTTGTCTTTGCTACTAGGGTTTAGTTTTAAGGTTGTTGTTTAGTGAATATTAAGACCAATGGGGTTCCCTCTAACAGGTAATGCCATTGCAGTAAGGAAGTATTCAGAATTTTCATTTGGGTTTCCCTGTTTCACGCAGAAAAACAGTTTGCAGAGCTGCCTCTGCCTACGCAACTTTCGTATAAAAAACGACTGTCTTTGCCTAATGTTGCTTGGCATGTTGGTTCATTGCCTTTGCATTGAGGAAGTTTTGAGATTTTTTTGTAATGTTTGAGACGTATCTTATGCAAGAGAGATGCTTTTCCCCAAACAACGTAGTAAATGAGTCTTTTGTGTTGTTAGTCTATTTGTTTCTAGTGAATGAGTAGTTGAAAAGGGGATGGTTTTGTGTTACGGAATGTCAGGACAAATGTTGTTTCATCAGTGAGTTTCGTGTATGCTGGTTCATTTATAATCATTTTTATCACCATAGTATTGTAAAGGACTTGAACGGAAAATGACTGTGATTACGTGATGTTTGTTGTTGCATTCTATCATATATGAGGTATTTATTGGTTGTAAGGTCGTGGTTTTAGTGTGGACCTTGCTTAGAGATCTGTATCTTGTTTGTTTTTGTTTTATAGACCGGAGATTCACGTTTTGAGGTTCGTGAACGTGTGCAATATACCAGAGATCAGCTTTTACAGCTTCAAGAAGAGGTAATTGTTTGCCCTTGCAATTTAGCTTTAGTTTTATTTCAATAAATGTGTTTCTGAATAAGCAGAGTTTTTATTTTATTTTACAGTTCTTCCTTCTGCTGTCCTTTTCTTTGTTAATATAAGCTTTATCCTGATCACATCTATCTTCTCCTAAATCTAGTGCAGTATCAGCATTCTGTCATGGCTAATTGATCTTTATTATTTTATTTTGTATAGGATTGTGTTTTGGTCCATTAAAAGGCAATTTAAGATTATTACCTAAGCCTCCAAATTTTTCTTTTCATTGTCTTTCTCCCGCTTTGCGCTCCATACTAGAGGAATGTGCTTATGAATATTATGGTTCAGTATTCTTTATTCTTTTGTGACTCATGTAAGCACCTAAACTAATACTTATGTTTTAACTGCTGTCTAATTGTTGAAAATTTTCTATTATAGGGTGTTGACGTCCCTGATGATATTCTGAAAATTAAGCAAGATATAGAAGCCGAACTTTTTGGTGAAAATCAAAGTTGGGGAGGACGTGCTGAAAGCAATGTAACTATCTACTCTCCATTCTTAATTATATTGATAGTTTTGCCAAGAACCAAAAATCATCTTCCATCCCGTTTGGTAAATTGATCAAGAAAGTTGATTTGGGTTGATTTATTTTTTGGTGGAAAACGGACTTGTTTGTATAGTATGAGGACGAGACTTCTCTATAATTAGAATATCATACTGATACTTGTACTACTGATACATTTGTTCTTTTGACTGTTGCGATTAATTATTATCTGTTTTATAAATCTATATGTAATCATTTTTACAATATTTATGTTATGTAAGATTGTGCAGCTTCCTCAACAACTACAAAATCGGTATTCTGAGCCAGATAACCGTGATTGGCGGGGTCGTTCTGGACAACCTCCTGCTAGTCCAGATGAGAGGTCTTGGGAGAACCTCAGAGATAACAGTAGTCAGGGTAATCACCAAGACCATCTTAATTTGCAGTTTGCAAGGACACAAATCTCTTCCACCCAAGGGGTAAGCATTGGAAGAAATAAATCAGTTTACAAGAAAATGCTAAACCACTTCCTTATCTATTTGTTTTCCTCTCAGTAAAAGAACTAAATGGGATGGGATTTTTCCAAAGGACAGATTTCTATACTTACATTTATTGCTACTTGATATATCTCTTATTATCATAAAATTGTTTGCTATGTATTCCCTGATGAAACTGTGGCCAATATTTGCATGATTTTATTTTTGTTTTCTAGTTTTTATCTGTGCCACCCTTGCATGCTATGCATCTTGATCAAATTGGACGTGTAATGCAGTCATCACCGCATAAACAACTAACTTACATGATAGGCTGTTGTCTTAGTAAATAAAATTTTCTTGCTTTTCTTGTCTTTTCTTAATTTGTTGGTTACAATGTAGCTTCATTTGCTTTTATCCATGTATCAATGGCCACTGTAATTTTGTAGTTGTAGTGTGTTTTTTTTAGTTGGCTGCAGACAATGCAAGTCAGTTGAAGAAGCATGTGATAGTAGGATCGAAATGAAAGTTAGTTGGGTTGTTTCATGGAGATCCCAACACCACTTGTAAAAATTACTATTATTAGAAGATATTGTGCTGAGCTGCTATTAAAGAATGGGAATTAGTTTTATTTAGTAATAAATGTATTTTGTATGTTATTCTTTTGATGTCTGACCCTGTCCCCTTAGACTAGTAATTCATGATGATTGAGTTTTGCTGCTGGCCTTATCAGAATTACTTGGTTAATAGATTAAGAGTATTTGTCATATGCTATTACAAGAACTTTTGCTTAATATCATTGTTGTTGTACTGTTTACCTATTAGATTGACATGATGAATTTGTATTATTTTTAATCTGCTGTCTATTTATTCAGGGAGGACCTACTCCTACACTAGCCAAGGCTGAGGTTCCTTGGTCAGCCAGAAGGGGAAGTCTATCTGAAAAGGATCGTGTCTTAAAGACTGTGACAGGGTAAATTTTTGGATTTGTGAATTACAGTTTGGTGCGAGTCCCATTAGCCATGCTACGTGAAAGGATTCAGGGTTGGCATGTATGCTTGAATCTTTAGCTTCTCCAGTATTTGTATCATGTGTAGTAATTGCCCTTGACGCTGCTAGGTTGTAAAATGGCTTCAGCCTTGCACAATTGGAGGGTGTTGACTATTAAATATGAAAGTGAAAAATAAAAAATAAGTCAGTTTTTTTGACAAAAGATTCTACCTTTCCTGTATGGATTAATGAGCTACTTCTGAAGCTCTTTTCAAGCCTTTTTCACATTTTACTGTGTTAATGGTCTTTGGACCTGTGTGGCTTCCGCTATTTATATACAATAATAGGATAGCACCTACTATTTATAAATTTTGAATTGGATGGTTCCTGCTATTTATATGTTTTCTTATTTTATGCAGAATACTGAATAAGTTAACTCCTGAGAAATTTGATGTCCTGAAGGGTCAGTTAATTGATTCTGGCATTACCTCTGCTGACATCTTGAAGGTTGTCACTTTTAAATTGCTGCTGTCAATCTATTTCTGTTCACATTATTGTTCTAAATTTACTCTTTGCTTTGTGAGTGCAGGATGTCATTTCACTTATTTTTGACAAGGCTGTTCTAGAACCAACATTTTGCCCAATGTATGCTCAGCTGTGTTCTGATCTGAATGAAAAACTGCCTCCATTCCCATCTGGAGAACCTGATGGGAAGCAAATCACCTTTAAGAGAGTATTATTGAATAATTGCCAGGAGGCATTTGAAGGTGTGGAACTAAAAAGGATGGCTGTCCCTGAGCAGGAGATGGAGCGTATGGACAAGGAAAGACTGCTCAAGCTTCGGACTCTTGGAAATATCCGTTTAATTGGTGAGCTATTGAAGCAGAAGATGGTTCCTGAAAAGATTGTCCATCACATTGTTCAGGTTTGAAGGGCTTAAGATGTCTACTGTCACTTTGAATGTTAGTGTTGGTTATAAATATCCACTTACTAGTAATGCTTTTTACTTTGAGTAGGAGCTGTTAGGTTCTCCAGACAGCCAGTCTTGTCCTGTTGAGGAAAATGTTGAAGCCATATGTCAGTTTTTCAATACTATTGGCAAGCAGCTTGATGAAAGTCCTAAATCGCGGCGTATAAATGATATTTACTTTAGTCGATTGAAAGAATTGAGCTCAAATCTACAACTTGTACCCCGGCTTAGGTTCATGATTCGGGATGTTTTAGAGTTACGTGCTAATAACTGGGTGCCTAGACGGGAAGAGGTAACTTTTTGAGTTTTTATGTTGTTACTCGGTATCTTTGTGTTAAGTGCCTTGTTATTAAGTTTTAGTGCTGACTCGTGTAGATCAAAGCCAAAACCATTACTGAAATTCATTCAGAGGCAGAAAAGAATCTTGGTTTGCGACCAGGTGCCACTGCAAATATGAGAAATAACCGTGGTGGTGTTCACGGAAATTTCAGCCCTGGGGGCTACCCTATTGCTCGACCTGGTACAGGGGGTTTGATGCCTGGAATGCCAGGGACCAGGAAGATGCCTGGGATGCCTGGATTTGATAATAGCAACTGGGAGATGCCTAAGACTAGATCTATGCCAAGAGGAGACTTCTCGGGTGTCCAAGCTGCTGGATCCAGCAGCCCTTTACTTTCCAAGTCCACAATCCTTAATTCAAAATTGCTACCTCAAGGGAGTAGTGGTGTTATAAGTGGAAAAAATAGTGCCCTAGTACATGGAGCTGCTACACTTTCTGCTCGACCGGCAAACATTGGTTTAGGTCCTGAGACAGCACCTCAGCTCTCTTCACATGATAGAACAGTTGATCCTGTTCCTGTATCCTCTGAGAAGCCACAAGCACCAGCGGGTGGATTGAATACTGATGATCTTCGCCGCAGAACTGTCTCTCTTCTAGAAGAATATTTCAGTGTTCGGCTTTTGGAAGAGGCATTACAGTGTGTGAAGGAATTGAAATCTCCTTCTTATCACCCTGAGGTTGTTAAGGAAGCCATTTTCCTTGCACTCGATAAAAGTCCACCGTGTGTTGAACCTGTAGTCAATCTCATGGAGTATCTATACATTAAGAAGATTCTTACTGCTATAGATATCGAGGCCGGCTGTTTGTTATTCGGTTCTCTGCTGGATGATATTGGCATAGATTTACCTAAAGCACCTAGTAATTTTGGTGTGATAATTGGGAAACTAATTTTGGCTGGGGGATTAGATTTTAAGGTGGCGAGAGAGATTCTTAAGAAGGTGGAAGATGACATGTTCCAGAGAGCAATATTTGACAGTGCGGTAGGGGCCATTAAATCTGTTGCATCCGGACAAGCAGTGTTGGATTTACAAATATCTGATATTAAGGCCTGCCAGAGTCTGCTCAACCGAGTCAAAATGATTCTGTAACTGGACGAACCTGTCTTCCTTTGCTACTTTAAATTACTCTACATCCTCACTTTCTGAGTACAAGATTTTTGTATTAAAGTATGTTATAAAGTGGAGATTTGTCAGGTATTTTTCTCAAGCTGTAAAATTTTATTTTTGATTGAGATTTTTTATATTTTTATTGAGGGAAAAGTCAAACCATAAAGCTACGGATATTATTTTCCGGTTAGCTAATCAGGTGCCAAGATTCTCTGGAGAAGTGTTCCCGTTAGGGGTCAAATTTTATTTTACTGTGTTACAGTAGTTTTGATTTACTTAATTTCGTTGACATAGTGATTGTTTATTTGTCCGTGCATAAATAATCTATATTTGAAGATTTATGTTGCTAGATAATTCATCTTGATCTTGCACTCTGTCGTACTCATTCTGCTGCTTGTTACTCTTGTCTGGAATGATGAGTGGCCCGCCAAAACTGGAACTATAATTACAGTTATTCACATTGTACTCATTGTGCTTGTTAGGCAAAATTACCTCAATATTTTTGGTTTACTTGTGATTTTGATTTCCTGGTAGTTTGAGTGATTTTAATGTGTTACGCGAAAAAATGAGGATATATGGATCTCAATTCTTAATTATTTGATTTTTCTCTTCGTATATCTTTAGGAATTATGTATTTTTGGTCCACATTAATGTAATTTAAAATTAAGATATGTGAAAAATTGTTAATTTCTTAAATTTCAGCTGAAGACCATATGTAAGTACGGACAAATATAGTCGTTGCATCACTTGTACTGTGTTAGCAGGGTTTAAAGGGGAGTTGTAAATTTCAAAATCTATGGTTTTGTGTTGTTTTTCTAAGTCAGTTTTAAATGAAGTATAAAGTACTCTAGGACTGAAATGTTTTTGTAATGTGAAATACTGCTATTTCGGAACCTTTTTGTAAGTGTGATGTTAGACGTCCCAATTGATAAAGTTTTGCAAACAGCGGGTGTTACATGCTGCGTTTTAGTTTTGTTAATTAGGAGTTAATTTATCTTTCAGTCCATATGTAGGTAGGAGTTTATGTGCAACTAGCTAAGTAGTGAGTTCATTGATATTTCTGTAAGAGATTATTTTCTTGGTTTTGGTATGTGTTATTTTTTATGTTTTGTCATTATATTTGTGTTCTTGATAGTGTGATAATCAATATTCTTTAGAGGCGAATTGAGAAGTTTACAATAACTATAATTGAAGAGCATAGAAAATTGATCTTTCCATTGGTTTTTACTACATCTTTAGTTCTCCTTTCAAAAATTCGGGAAAGGTTCTGCAATACTTATAGTAAATATCATTTACAATCACTTCTTACTTAACAAACTCTTTTAACATTCACTTCTCCTTCCCAACTTGGAAAGGGTTTCACTATCGCAACATACTATAACAAGTTTTTATACTATCATTCTAGTTACAAGTATTTTTCTGTTTTAAATTCTTGAGTTTAAGAAACCAAATACTATAACAAGTTTTCACGAAGTCATTTTGGCCTTCACAAACAACAAAGTTTAATAGATACAATATCAATATTGAAAGAGTAGATTACAATGAAGTTTAAAGCTATCGAGGGTCAAAATTGAAATCTAATGACCATATCTAACTTAAGTATATTGTTATATATTTTAGCTATATAATTTATTTTTTTTCAATATGAAAAGTTGTTCAACTAATGAGTAAAATTTTAACCGTTTTAATAATCAACTTCATTCTTATTTTTATTTGTTGACTTAGTGTTTCTATTTTTATATAGATGACTAAGTATCAAATTCTTATTATAATCAAATTTATAAAATATATTATTACATTAGATTTGTCCTTTAATGATGTGAGAACATACGACATAAAACAACATCTTCTATTATGTATAAATTCATTTGTATGATGTAAACATTAACGTGTTTGTTCAGATCTATTATTCTATCGTATTGATTCATCATCAGTCTCTTTTAGTTTGGTGGTAGTGCATCGTCCATTACGACATCAACAAACAAGTGTCTTTAGGCGTCTCTTATTAACATTGATGTGTTAACTGACATGTGGAGTTGAGACTCAACTTTGTGGCTTTTTGCTTCCCAAGCTCTGGTTATTATGGTGGGGGTGGTCTCCACTTGGTAACACGATCATGTCTTTCGTAGTTTCTTGGTGGGTTTCTTCCTCAAGAGAGCGAGATATATGGATTCTTTCTAAAATCTTTTTCTTATCTCTTTGTTCTCTTGCTTTAAGGTGTTAAGCTCCTTTGCATTTTTTTTTTTGTTTCAACTCTGCCATCTCTTTCTAAAGGGACAAGAGTAATGCTATGTGCTATGTCTCAGTTGACTCTGCGTCTACTAATCTTTTGTAGTTGTTTGTCATATTTCTTTTTTATACCATAGATTTTTTTTTTAGCGTTCTCCTAACGCTTAAATTAACTTTGGTAGTTCAGATTGATAAATGCTATAAAAATGTAACATTTATATATCTCATACCAACCTATTTATAAGGTCGTATTGGATTTTCACATGAATAAACTTGGATTCTTAATGAATGGGTGATTAATCTAGTATTAACTTAATGATACAAATGGTTTAGTGTGTTCTTATTAGGGATCAATGTCATTTTTAATTAGTCATTGTGTTAGGTTTTGATATGTACTTGACATTATTTTCGGGGTAGTTCTGACCACATACAAATACATGTACTTAATCTTTGGAACTAATGATGTCGGTACCTCGTGTCGAGGTGATCTAAGTCACCTATGATCTAAATGGCTTGGGCCATATAGAATGCATTTTATAATTTATTAAATATTAGTTTTGGACAAATAATTTTTAGAAAAAACTAAACTTATTTGAGCTAACATTAAATATATATGATAATTTATTAAATGATTTAATTTGGGGTAAATACGACAACCCTAATTCGATTTTGATGATGAGCTTTTCTTGTTCGCATTTGTCCTAGTGGGATTATGATGATCTTCTTTAGGTAATCATATTTGTTCGTATTGTGTTCCTCTTGTAAGACTGCGATTTCTTCTCATGGTTCGTTCTTTCCTACAGAATGTCATGGGGTTTTTAATCTCTTGGAGATGCCTTAATGATTAAGATATGAAGCAAACTGAAAACCTTTTGTGACTATTATGCAGAAGCGGACGTTTGCTCAGACTTTGAATAACACTTACAACCCTCAGTTGTAGTTTCCCCCTCATTGCCTTAAAGGATATCTTGTCTCTGTGTGATATCAAAAGAAGCGTATCTAGCAGGACTTAAAGAGTGTAAGAATCACTTGCATGGTAAGATCATGCTTGTCAAAGGAGATAAGCTTGTAATGCAACTGGACGTGTGTAGGAAGCTAAACCATGCTTAGAAATCTCTTGATTTTAGAAAACAATTCCCCTTGGCAAGGGATCCTATGAGTTTTCATTCACCTCTTTAGAAGACACGAGGCGTGTGTTATTGGTCGAATCTTGATATTTTTCTTCAAAAAAATTTTGGGTCTTGCCTAGACTAAGGACTTCATTCTAACAACTATGAAGCTTATTAAGGCGTAATGTTAGGTTAGAATTCATACTCCCTTTTGAAGTATTGGTAACCCCGTGCTCTTTTCTCTATAGCAAAAGGGGTCGGTACCTCTTTTGTGTTAGATGATTGTACTATGAAGAAAATCCTTAGCTTCTACGCTTGGGTGCTTGGTGATGTGGATATGCTCATTTCTTTGTCGCAACAACTTTTTGTGGAGTCTTCAGGTTTTGCCTTTGTGACTGATGTTAAGTATGAACGACTTCCACATTTTTTTTTCTCTTTTTCTAAAGTGATTGGTTGTCTTATCTGCTTGTAGGTGCTACCCTCAAAGTGGTAATTCTTATTAACAAGTGAAGTCTATCTAGTGTTATGTTCCTAAGTCTAACTTAGGGACAAGGGAGAGAAATGTGAAATTGCATATTGAGATTGTTAAATTTGTTAATATTGCTGCTGATAATAACTCTTAATCATCTCCTTATGAAGATGAGATTGTTGCTCCTAATAAGGACTTTGATCAAGAAGATAGTCTAGAAGGGATGTTAAGTCTTTTTAATGACTATCAATAGGTCTCTACGGTTGAGAATGTCGAGCAGATATAACATGTTTATTCTTAAGGGTGACTTGCTTACTTGTATGGTTTTGGTCTTTCAAATTCTTTTTCTATTTGTCTGTTTTGGATAAAAACTTATCTCAGGATAAACATGAAAATGTGAATATTATGGATTCTAATCCTATATTGGTTAATCGTGTGTTGTCGTTCCAAGAATAGATAATAATAGTTCTAAACATGGTGCTTCTAAAGATAATTCCTTACAGAATGTTGGTATGCAGAGTTTGGCTTCTGAGAGGTAGGTGAATATTTTGAAGGAGACTTCTAATTCAGACTCTGATTGTCATGATGATTTGGTCCGATCTATCAGAAGTGGATTTTAAGCCTAAATCAACCTTACAAATTCGGCTTGTAATATAAGATTTGCACCCACTTATACATCTCTAGTCGATGGCGGATCTCCAACACATCCCCCTCATGCCCAAACTCCTTAACTCAAGCGTGAAACTAATAAGTAATGGTGGTCCAATAGCGGGTGGCCCGATAGACCCAACAACCTTGCTAGGATAGACTCTGATACCATATCAGAAGTGAACTTTAAGCCTAACTCAATCTTACAAAATCGACTTGTAACGTAATGTTTGCACCTCCTTCTATATCTTTAATCAATGGGGGATCTCTAACACGATCATCCCGTAAGCCTGGTAGATCACCTAAAAATGTTTTTATAACTGTTGGAAAAACCACTAAAATAGTTTCTCATGGTTTTGTTGGTATTAAGCTTGATGCCACAATGACTACTAGTTTTGAAGTCCAGGGATTTCATTTTAGTTCTTATAGTTTGCACTTAACTATTGTTTGTTCATGCTTTGTGGGCTACAACTGGATGCTAGAAGGGTGCATGTTACTCAAGCTCTCTCTTCTAAGTTTAAGGAGTGTAAGTTGGTTTCTAAGTAATGAACCGATCAAGTAGAGTAGGAGTTCCTTAATGATTTAGATGAGTTAGAAGGGTATGTTCATATTCCTAGAAAATCTGGAAGACCAAGAAATAGTACTTTCAAGTTTGCTAAAAATCTATTAAAGTGGGTAATAGAAAAATAAATGATAGATGGGTTCATCTTAAAGGAAAGACCTCTTGGTATTCTTATGTTGCTTTTCCTTAATTTTGTTTATTTGTTTTTTCATATTATTCTTATGGATTAGTTTGATACTTTTCTTTCTTAATTTCTTTTCATAGATTTAGTCTACTGTCGTGGTCTTATTTATTTATTTATTTTAATAAATTTTATGCCTTGGATGAACCTTAATAAAAAAATTAGCATTAAATGTAATATATAATATTAATTATAATTCATAAATTTAATAAATATATTACATAATAGTATTTAATTTACATTAATATAACCTTAATTATATATTAATTTTCTAAGTAATCTTATTTAATTTTTCAAATACTATAATTAATGACATTAAATATAAACATTAAATACAATTTATAGTAGTATTAATTATATAAGCTATATTTAATAATTTAATAAATAATATTTTTAATGTGAATAATACGTTGGCAACATTAAATACATACATATATCAAATTCTTTCATATTACAAATTTCAATTTTCTTTAAATAATATAATTTGTACATTAATCTTTATATAATTTTATATAACTTTTTGAGTATATGTTCGATAATAAATATATTATTAGTTCTTACTAAATATATTTATAATATAATAAATTAATTTTAAATTTAAATAGTACCACTAAATACATAGATATATTAAATTCTTTCATATTACAAATTCAAATTATTTTTTAAAATAATATAATTTGTATAATCATTTTCACATAATCATATACCTTTTTATTTTAGTATTTTGGTAAGTTAGATAATAATTATATTATTAATCAGTAATATATTTATAACATACATTTAAACATTCATAAAATTATTTCTTAATATTGATTGTTTATTACAATGGATGACCGAAACAAATTAATTGTTTTGTTCCAATCCTCTCGTTATTAACAGCATTATGCAAACTATCGGAACATTACAGGTCAATCTTGTCTGTTAAATGTTTTATTATATTTATGAAACGAATTAAAACAAAAATTAGGAAAAAAAATATTCTATAAATATTTATGATATCTTCTTGAGATCAAATCCTCATCAAAAGAAAAATAAATATCTCACATATAAACAAAAATAATCAAAATAAATTTAATCATGATAAATATTTTTTATTTATTTATACTAGATGTAAATTTTCAAACAGTTACGTGTAAAAACAGAAAATGGGTTACATTAAATATAATCAATGTGCATTTAATTAATATTTAATGTTGGGCTCGTGTATATTAAAAACTTTATTGTATAAATATTTGATATATTTTCTTAATATTTGGGTGACTTAAAAATGAAGGATTAATTTGAACAAATTCGAAGAGGAAGTGAATAAAAAAAATAACTTGTTTAGTTTACTGAAAAATAATGAATTTAAGTACAAAATGTATAATTGTAAGTGATGATTTGCTTAGACAAAAATGATAGATTATTTTTTAATATAATATCAAAATTATTTTTAGATGTATTTTTTTAAATATAAACAATTTTTATTGACAAAACATTAATTAAATCAATGAAAATAAATTATTTCATAAAATTATTAGTAATTTAAAAGTATTTTTTTTGTTAATTTCCAATAATAATTTTAAAAATTAAAAAAATCAATAAATAAAATTATTTTATAAAACCAAATGTTAGGTAAGAGGATAAATTAATAGTTTAACTAGCAATACCAAACCTATCATTTTCTTTTTCATCCCAAACTCTATTTTTATTTAACTTTTTTCCTAAAATTCATATTATTCACTAGAAAAAAATTTCATAAATTATCTGAAAATATTGTTCATAAAAAATCTCAAAAGTATAATATGTTATCTTTAAAGAAAGTTTTATTTATATATACAAATTCTCATAAATAATTTCAAATCAATTCTTCAAATAATCACAATAAAATAAATGAAATTTATTTATATTTTAATTCAATAAAACATTGGATATGAGTAAAGTCCACATCGATTAACTATTTCGCTTCCACTTTCTTTCATATATATAATTAACAGAGATCTAAAATAAAAATAAAATATAAGTTACTCTTATATAAGATATTAACATCACTTTCAGTTAAGACCTTGAAGCATGAATATACAGACATTATTTTTTATATATATTAGTTAACTTTTTTATTATTTAAGATAAGACTAAATTCATAGTTAGAATAAACACCATATTTAAGATAAAACTTAAACTTACTCTTATATAAACACTATATTTAAGGTAAAACTTAAACTTACCTCTAGATAAACACGATATAGTCTCTATACATGGTAGTTCAATTTAATACATTCTTTATTGCTCATAAATATCTTTTATTAAAGTCATATAGTAATTTTTTAATTCCATATCTATAAAAGGAGATGCAGGCTTCCCTGTCCTTCACGGTATACGCAGTTCATCTAAACACATCTTTGACGAATTGCATTGTGACGCAGAAAACATGTCTTCATCAAACATCCCCGATGTGGTGCTCAAACTCTCTTCCAACCATCACAAAATGCCTCTCATAGGGTTTGGCACTGCTTCAATGTCTTCCCCCAGTGACACCAAAGAGGCAGTGTTAGAAGCTATCAAAGTAGGTTATAGACACTTCGATACTGCTTCAGTATATGGCTCTGAGCAACCCCTCGGAGAAGCCATTGCTGAAGCACTTCAACTTGGCCTCATAGCCTCCAGAGATGAACTTTTCATCACTTCCAAACTCTGGTGCACTGATAATTTTCCTCATCTCGTTCTTCCTGCTATCCAAAAAACACTTCAGTAAGTGCACAACTCCTCAATTACACGTCTACATGCATTTGCATAAACCCTTCATCAAAATTATTGTATATAGATAGACACGTATATATCTACTGTCATAATTAACGATGACATGTATTAATAATTTTGGAGCCCAAAACTAATGCAGGTCTCTGAAGTTGGAATATCTGGATCTTTATCTGATTCACTGGCCCATTTCTGTGAAACCTGGAATTTTGGAATTTCCTTATCCTGAAGAAGCCCTAACATCATTTGACTTAAAGGGTGTGTGGAAAGCCATGGAAGAATGTCAAAATCTAGGCCTTACAAAATGCATTGGGGTCAGCAATTTCAGTTGTCATAAACTTGAAAAGCTGCTCTCTTTTGCTACTATTCCTCCTTCTGTCAATCAAGTAAGCACATAAATTTGTAATGATGTTTTCACAATTATACCTTATTATCAAATGATTGCTAAAAGAATATTTTTTTTGTAATTGTAAAAAGGAAAAAAAAAAGTGTCAAATGATTGTATAAATTTATTAAATTTGCATTATATCATTCCCTATCTTTTTACCTTTTAATTTAGATAAAAATGAATTGGATACTCTAAACTTTGATAATACCATCAAACAGGTTGAGTTGAATCCTACTTGGCAACAAAAGAACTTGAGAGAATACTGCCAAAAAGAGGGTATAATTGTAACTGCATACAGTCCTTTGGGATCAGTAGGATCGATGTGGGGTTCAAATGGAGTCATGGACAATGAATTACTCAAGCAAATTGGAGAAGCTCATGGCAAATCCGTTGCTCAGGTAACAATTTTTACGTAATCATGTTTGAATCTTTAAATGTTTATGACTGATACATGTAACAGCAAAGGAAAGAACTAAGAAAAACTTGTGGTATAAAATGATAAACAATGGCAAGAACATGAATATATATCACATGGTAAAATATATACATATATATTTGTTGCTTACAATCACAAATGTTTATATATGTATTGAGCCAACACTAACGTAGTCCTGTCTGTTTGATTAGGTATCTCTTAGGTGGTTGTATGAGTCAGGGGTAACTACTGTGGTTAAGAGCTTCAACAAGGAAAGAATGAAGCAAAATTTGGAAATATTTGATTGGTCTTTGACGAAAGATGACTATGAAAAGATTGATCAGATCAAGCAGAATAGGACGTTCAGCGATGGACCAGCAACGTCCATTGCTGCACTTTGGGATGAAGAAAATTAATGCAATACTATGAATGGTATTCATAGTCTGCATTACTTTGCTATGAACTTTCGTTTTGATATAATAAATTTTAGGTTCAACAAAATATGATAGGAGAATCATACGTTCTATCATTTGCTACATGAATCTAATACAAACTATTATAATTTTACTGTCTTGTTTTTGTTTTACAATTTCAAAAATGAAAAGTGGTGTTTTCTACATTGTGGATTTTGCAGGATGAATTTGGTTATTTAATTTCCCCTAAATTGATTGATCCAAAGCCTTGCTGAGAGTGTGCTCCTGTTAGTATGAGAAGGGAGTAATTGAGATATTCAAGTATCTTTAAGACTTTGTTTGGTTGGGAGAGTGGATTTGAGAAGATGGATTTGAACAGATTTGAGTGGATTGTGTGGGGATGAAAATGTTGTTTGGATTAAGGGATGGATGGTAAGATTTGAAGAGATTTGAGGAGATGGATTATAAAAGTTTGAGAACTGATTTGACAGATGTTATAGATTTGTTTTTATTTTTTTAATTGATATATTTTTGAAAATACTAATTAACCCTTGTGAAATAAGATAGTAAAAAGTTAAAATGAATTTGATTAAATTGATTTTAATATAAAAACATTACTAAAATTATTTAAAACATATCTTCTAAATTATTTAAAATTAAACATAAATCCTAAATAATGCAATAAAATCACAAATTTATTATTTTATTAAAATATACAATTTAGTCTAAATTATAATTAACTGAAATCTGTAAAAAAAAATTCTTACAATCTAAACTACTTTTTTTTATTGAAATTTACTGTTGTTTTTGTAAGTATAAATTATTTTTACATTTTACTTAAATTGAAACTTTTAAAGTTATTAGTCTAAATAAAAATAGTTTGCAATGTTTTATAAAATTTACTTTTTTATTAATTCTCTTACTTAAAAAGTTAAATATTTTTTTACTATATTTTTAAGATATTAAATACAAATTTTTTGAATTCTTATTTTATTTCTATAAAAATATTAATAAGTTATAATAAAAAATATGTAAACAGTCTACTTAAATTGACTAAAACAAATGAAAGATGTACTTAAATTTAAAATAAAGAATATTAATAGATAACATTTAATTAAAAGTAATTATTCAAAATTAAATACTCTTATTAATATATACATGATACCATTAAATGTTATATATGTTTACAAAGGTATTTGGTAATTTTCACCTCATTGGAGGCTATTTTATAATTTCAAGTTCCATCCCTTCAAGGCAACCAAACAGCCTTCATCCCCTCAAATCCATCCTCTTGAACAATAAATATTTTCAAATCAGTTCAACCAAACAAATACTAAAAGTAAAAGTTAAATGGAAAACTAGTGAGTAATCTTTTTGACAGTTTTTTTTATAGATCATAAGGGTGAATATTTTTTTTTTTCTACAAAAGTTATACCCGTATGTAAACAACATTTATATAAAAGAGAAGATTTTTCTTTAAAATTCCTGAATCTCGTTGATAAGCACCATAAGCAACGAGTACTGGAGAAATGAAGCTATCCATTTGGTAGGAACGATCGTGATTTGATGCGTAATGAATTGTCATTGATATAGAGAATCGTCCGTAAAAAAGTTTTCTTCATCGACAATATCACTGAATACTTCTTATGGGCTTTATGTTTTTCGTCCGGTACTTTCTTTTGTTTTTTTTGTTTTTCTTGAAGTTTGTATTTATTTGTACTTACTTTGATATCTCAGGACAAATATTTTGTTTTATATTTTATTTACAGTTTTTCAGTTTTTAATTTTTTAGATTTTTTAATTTTGTAGGTTTATTTTGTTTTATATTTTATTCATAATTTCTTAATTTTCAATATTTTAAATTTTTTGAATTTTGTTTCTTAGTATTTTAAAAAATACTTGCTTTCAAATCTATCAGTGAAATGTTGTATATTTTATTGTCTAATTCATTTACTTAGATTTTTTTCTTTCATTCAAAGACGTTTGTTTGATTAGACTCACACTCAATATTCTTTCATGCTTTCTATCTCATAGTTTACTATACTGAAAATACAATATTAATATTTATTATTAATTATAAAAAAAGTCATGATTAAATATTGAAAGTATGATTAAAATTATACTTATGAATCATTCAACTTGATCAGAAAGAATTAATACATATTTCTACCATTTGAATTGTACATCCTATCTATTATTTTGAATTATGTTAAAGAATTGGTTATAATAGACAATATACCATTTTTTAACAGATGCATTTATGATTTATATATGTAAATGTTTTATTGTGGTTGACTACCTATATGGTATTTGATAAAGTTTTCTACTTATTTGCATTAGTTGTAAATCATTATAATTGATTAGATTTGTTGGGGTCAAATAGATAAATGTTGAATAAAATTGAGAAATTTATCATTTGAATGATGAAGGAATGTAGAACACATAATAAACAAGAAAGCAATTAACATATTATTTAGTCTTCTTTTCTAATAATATAGTCATTTGGTTTTACATAAAAAATTTGAATTATAATTGAAAAACCAATTGCAATTAAGAGATATATTTTGACAACAATGTGTTATTATATCTACTAATGTGTGCTTTTAGATTATGTCTTATGATTGTAATTTTTGTAATTAAATCCTAATTTTTATAACTAAATGATTTTTTATCGTTGTTAAATGAGGCAATCAGTAAATAATATCACATTTTTTGTGAAACCAATTAATATTTATGTAAAAATGTATTAATATTTTTATTTTTTAAATTATTAAATATTATTTAAAATTAAAAATATTAATTTTTTAAATATTATTTGAATATTTAAATATTACTAATATTTTTTTATAAAATTATTTTAAAAATAAAATTTTGTCTTAAAAAATTTCAATTACTTTATCTAAACAAGAATTAAGATACTTCAATTGTTCAATTCAAACAAACTATTTAAGAAATGAAGAGAATTCAATTACAAGTAATTCAAATATAATGTATTTCAATTTTTTAGAACTGATAAAATTCCTATCTAAACACAAACACAAGGTAAAGAATCTCCCTTGTAAGAGTGATAATGAAAAATTTCTATAACAAAAGCCAACTTGTTGATTATAACATTTCTAATCTAAAGGGAGCAAAACACTTATAAAGAAAAAAGTATTACTGAACACAAAATAGTGGTGGTTTAGTGGAACCAGGGGCTTCCATGGTGGGGATGGCGCATTCGTTTTGTGGATACTTTGGCGTTCTTGCATGCACGGTTTGAAGTGATGTGTGTGGTGGCTGAGTTTCTTTATAAAACTTTTTGACAGAGTTTTTGTTTTAAAAAATTAGTTTTTAATAAATCAAATTGAGATTTTTTATAATTTATAAATAAAATTTTTAAAAATTAATACGAAATAGATTTTATAAATTAATTTTAATTTATAAAGAGTGAATTTTATAAGGATGAAACCCTATGAGTGCAGTGTCTCCCTTTTGCTTTGTTATGGAATCTAATTGCGTTGTAGTGCAGAACGAAGGGTGCTAAAGGGATCATTGGCCACGCTGCTAAGTAGAAGTGGCCACCGAGGAAGCCTTATCATGGATAACTTTTTTTTTTTTTTTTAATTCATGTAAATTAGGTATTATAGTAAACTTTGACATTTCAGTTACATCTTAAAGATGAATAATTATATGTTATGACATAAAATATATTATTAAAAAGGAAAGAAAAATATAAAATTATGTGGGAACTAAGCCAAACTTATATAGAAAAGATAACAAATACTCCTTAACCAAGTTAAACAAAACTAACTTAGTAACAGCAAGTAAATCATCATACCATTTAAAATCTAACTTATTTTCGAGACCTAGCAAAGCTAGCTTGTCAGTACAATGATTTTCCTCACGGAATATATGATAAACTTTGAACTCAATTTATTTACATATCTTTATTCACTTTCTCCGTCTCCCTCTCAAAGACCAAAGAATGAGATTAAACGAACTAAATGCTTGACAAAGCAGCGAAGAGTCATACTCAAGCCAAATATGTCTGAAGCCTTTATTCCAAGCAAGCTCAATAGCAAAAATGGCTCTCATAACCTCGACATATAAAGACTTTTGTACTCTAAGGAAAGAGGAGAAACTACCTATATATTTATCTCTGCTACCACGAAAAATACCTACACATGTCAAAAAATCCGGATACCCTCTATCAGCATAATTGGTGTTGACCTTCACCCAATTGATATGAGGAAATTTCCAAATAACCTGAATAGGAGATATCTCTTTCCGACTATGCGTGGTGATATCAAAATAAGAGAAGTCAACAATGTCATTGAGCATGTGTTTCTTGTAAGAATTACCTGTCATTCTGATGAAACCTTTAACAGCCTAGATAGCCGAACAGATAGAAATGTTTTCTTGAAAACTAACATGGTTTCTCATCCTCCATATCATCCAAACATAGTAAGTAATAGTTGTCAATCTAACAAGATTAACTAAGAGACTCCCTCCAAACATTAAGAAATCAATAATATAAAGAGGATGGAACTTAGGAAAAACCTGTTTGGTATAATTCCAAATCTGGAAGGTGACAGAGCAGCAATTAAAGAAAATATGAAAAAGAGATTCTTCCTGTTTCCTACGTAGAGAGCGCATAGAATACAAAGAAATACCCCTAGTTTGAATATCTTTGTCTACATAACCTCTTATGTAAAACCTTTCAAAATACTAAAGTCTTCGCAGGAGGAATATAATCAGTCCAAATCAGTTTACCTCATTGACAAATAGGATTAGAATTCTTAAAAAACTTTTTAGCTGCCTTATGGGTGAGATAACCAGAATCTTCCAATATCCAATTAGGAGTATATTCCCAAGAGGTCGTACAAATATAACGTAAATTATGCAGACCTTCAATGTTTAAAGAGAAGAATGACAAAGATCCCAATAACCACTATCCTTCCATCCTTGAGCCACAATAGCTTTCAATTTAATTCTTTCGGCATAAGGAACACCTGCAAGCAAAGAGATGATGCATTTCTCAGAGCACTAGAGATCATTCCAGAAATTAATATTATCACCTCTTCCAATTGTCCAAAAAATGTGCTCTAAAATAACATCATACCAATCATTAATACCAAGACAGATGGAGGAAAGAAAAGAAGGACTTAATTCTATGATATTTAGATTTAAGAAACTGAGTCTTGAAATCCAAGGACGATAATCGTAAACAAAGTCCCAAACAAGCCTTAGAAAATAAACTTTATTTTTAAGTTAAAGATTAACGACTTGAAACCCACCCTGAGACTTACAATTACAAATTATATCCCAAATAAAAGTCACATAATCCTATTTTCATGGATAACTTTTATTCAACATTCATGGTAAAAGAAAATGAAAAATATAACTTTTATATAATTTTGTATAGCCAATATATTCTTTTAATTTTATTTCAATAAATTCAAAAGTCATATCTAAAAATGCATTAAAAATAAGTAATACAAGTAAGGAGAGACTTAAATTAAAAAAAAAAAAAAACTATTAACTAAGACTCACTTAAATAAAATAAAAAAAAATGTCTCTAATGATGGATAAACAAATTATTATAAAAAAAGGCTGTAAGTAAATAAATTTAATATTAATGATAAAACAAATGAATTATCCTATTAGATAATTATTATTCATTTAAAATAATCAATTATTTATTTACTAATGAATTTTCTAACTCAAAGATAACTTGAAATTAGAGATTATTTTAGTACATATATAGTTAATCAATTGCGAAAGAAATATACAAATAAAACGTCATAATGTGTGAGTATTTATAATGTGATTCTCCCATTTCAAAACACTTTCCAAAACTTTTTTTTTTCTTAAATGACCTAGACCATAAGATCCAAATGAATAATATAAAAAAAAAAATTATCAATGTCTCAAACCATTAAATTGTAACATCATTCTACTCCTAGAATGTTTTTTTTTTTTTTTTAATTCAAGAGAAAGAAATTAAACTTAAATAACTCTTATTCTTAGTTCAAAGAATTCACATATTTTATTTTGTTCTAAATATAACTTAAATTATAAGAAATAATAATTCTAAAATAAAATATTCTTAATCTCGAACCTTATAACCTTTTCAATCTGTTTAATAATTAAATAAGTTAAATAATAATAAAATTTTAAAACAAGAAATATGATCAGAACTCAAATAACCTAAGAAAAAAAAATGATAAATAATTCATATATGATCGAATTATTATATTATGGTGATCCTCTTAATTCATTTTCACTTAAACAAAATCTTTTAAAAAATCTGTTAAATATTATATTTTTTTTAATAAATTTTATGCCTTGCATGAACTTCAATAAAAAGAATTAACATTAAATATAATATATAATATAATTATAAATCATAAATTTAATGAATATATTACATAATAATATTTAATTTATATTAATATAGCCTTAAGTATATATTAATCATTCTAAGTAATCTTATTTAATTTTTCAAATACTACAATTAATGACATTAAATATAAATATTAAATACAATTTATATTAGTATTAATTATATACGCTATATTTAATAATGTTATAAATAATATTTTTAATGTAAATAATACGTTGGCAACATTAAATACATACATATATCAAATTCTTTCATATTACAAATTTCAATTTTCTTTAAATAATATAATTTGTACAGTAATCTTAATATAATTTTATATAACTTTTTGAGTATATGTTCGGTAAGTTCGATAATAAATATATTATTAATTCTTAATAAATATATTTATAATGTAATAAAATAATTTTAAATTGAAATAATAACATTAAATACATATATATATATATTAAATTCTTCCATATTACAAATTCAAATTATTTTTTAAATAATATAATTTGTATAATTATTTTCACATAATCATAAACCTTTTTCTTAGTATTTTGGTAAGTTATATAATAACTATATTATTAATCAATAATATATTTATAACATACATTTAAGCATACATAAAATTATTTCTTAATATTGCTTGTTTATTACAATGGATGACCGAAACAAATTGATCGTTTTGTTCCAATCCTCGTTTTTAACAACATTATGCAAACTATCCAAACATTAAGAAAAGAAAATATTCAAAATTAAGAAATGTTTTATTATATTTATAAAACGAATTAAAACAAAAATTAAGAAAAGAAAATATTCTATAAATATTTATGATATCTTCTTGAGATCAAACCCTCATTAAAAGAAAAATAAATATATCACAAAAATAATCAAAATCAATTTAATCATCATAAATGTTTTCTATTTATTATACTGATGTAAATTTTCGGAAAATGGGTTACATTAAATAGAATCAATGTGCATTTAATTAATATTTAATGTTGGGCCCGTTTATATTAAAAACTTTATTTGTATAAATATTTGATATATTTCTTAATATTTGGGAGACTTGAAAGTGAAGGATTAATTTCGACTAATTTGAAGAGAAAGTAAAAAAAATAAATAACTTGTTTAGTTTACTGAAAAATAATGAATTTAAGTAGAAAATTTATAATTGTAAATGATGATTTGATTAGACGAAAAATGATAGATTATTTTTAATATAATATATCTTTAGATGTATTTTTTAAATATAAACACTTTTTATTGGCAAAACATTAATTAAATCAATGAAAATAAATAATTTCATAAAATTATTAGTAATTCAAAGTATTTTTTGTTAATTTCCAATAATAATTAAAAAAATTAAAAAAAAATCAGTAAATAGAATTATTTTATAAAACCAAATGTTAGGTTAGAGGATAAATTAATAGTTTAACTAGTAATCCTAAACCTACATTTTCTTTTTCATCCCAAACTCTATTTTTGTTTAAATTTTTTTTCCTAAAAAACATATCATTCAATGAGAATAAATTTTCATAAATCATCTTAAAATATTTTTTCATAAAATATTTCAAAAGTATAATATTTCATCTTTTAAAAAAATCATTTATATATACAAATTTTCATAAATAATTTCAAATCAGTTCTTTATATTTTAATATTAAATAAAATATTAGATATAGAATAGATCCACATATATTTTCTTCATATCTAAAATCATATAATAAAGATCTAAAATAAAAATAACACATGACATTATCTTTCACCTAAAACTTTAAAACAATAAATATATAAATATTAACTTTTAAACGTTACTTAATTTTTTTATTATTTATAATAAAACTTAAACTTATATTTAAATAAATACTATATTTAAGGTAAGACTTAATTTAATACTTAAATAAACAATATATTTAAAGTAAAACTTATATTTTTTACTTAAATAAACACGATATTTAAGATAAGACTTAAACTTAAATAAACACGATATTTAAAATAAGACTTAGGCTTTGTTAGGTTGAAAGAGTGGATTTAAAGGGATTTGAGTGGATTGTGAGTGGATGAGAGTGTTGTTTGGATTAATAGATGGATGGAAAGATTTGAAAGGATTTGAGGGAATTAGTTATGAAAGTTTGGGATTAATTTGAAAGATACTATAGATTTGTTTTTATTTTTTTAATTGATATATTTATGAAATTGCTAATTAACCCTTATGAAATAAGATGGTAAAAAATTAAAATAAATTGGATTAAATTGATTTTAATATAAAAAATATAGAAACTGAATCAACTAACTAGATATTTTTTAGTAGGTTGATAATAATTTTATCTAATTCAACCCGTGAACATCCTTACTTTTGTGTTTTAATAATTTTATATTTAAAAAAAATAAAAATGTTTTTAAGATGAATAAAAAATAATTTAAATAACATCTTCGTTCCTATATTTCATCATAAATATTGAATCAAATAAAGAGACAAAAATATATATTTTTCTGATTTACTTCAATTAAACATTAAGTAAACATATTTTCATTGATAAAAAATAAAAAAGAAGAATAAATAGAAAACAATATAACATGTATAATATACTTTTATTATTTCTTTTATAAAGTAAACAATTTTTATTGATTTAATTATTTTATGTCAATAATATAATTATGAATGGATAGATTGTATTGAGTATGGGTAGA
>Ga0209489_100981_pt1 | contig 57447 bp, 35 predicted proteins | sample SiratrowhiteBW_FD_187527 | JGI IMG/M metagenome (GOLD analysis project Ga0209489, IMG submission 187527) | Root nodule microbial communities of legume samples collected from California, USA - Siratro white BW (SPAdes) (version 2) | ecosystem: Host-associated > Plants > Roots > Nodule | place... | reverse complement strand
AAAAAATATAAAAAAAAAATATAATAAAAAAAAATTTAAAAATAAAAAAAAAAAAAAAAAAAAACAAAAAAAAAAAAAGAAAACAATACAACCAACAAAATAAGAATTAAGATAGTATATTCTTATCTGTTTTGCAAAGTTTCTTTATTTCAAGAATTTCAAAAATATATTCTATTTAAGATTTTATTAACCGTTTATAAGTTACTTTCCTGAATTTTTAAATTTTATTTCTAAGTTAATCATGAAATTTATCTTTTTCTACCTTTTAAAAGTTTTCTTTCCAAATATGTTTATGGGGTATTATAGATTTTATTTCAATTTATATAACTTTTCTACTTAAAACTAAGTTAGCAATATTTCCATTCAACAAAATAATAAAAAGTTGAATATTTCATAAGTGTTCCGCAACGGAATTTTAATACGTGAATAGTGATATAGTATTAATAGTGATTTGGATAGATTTTCTAGTACCAATGATCATGGTCTATGGTGGAATTCTGACTTATAAACATTAAACTAGTTTATCTGTGTAAATAATAAATATAGAAAGATTTATTTGTGTAAACTTAAAAAAAAAATGAATTTATTTGAAAAAAAAAAATATTTGCAAAAACTCGTGTATGGTTAAATATAATATAGAATTATTTAAAAGTAAAAAAAATTATTTGACTATATACGACTATTTATATTGATACAAACAAATCAGACTTAATAAAATTTATTTAAAGTATAACTTAAAATATGATTCTTATAAAATTCAATGATTTAGCATTTATTATTTGACCAAAATTATTTTTTATTAAAGTCTTTCATTTTTTTATTTCTATCTAAACTTTGACTTTTGCCAACCAAGAAAGAAAAAAAAAAACAGACAAACAAACAAACCACCTAAGAAACAGACAATAATATGCATAGTTTCAAGTTTGAACCTTTTCTCAACATGCCAACCTCTTTTCCCTATCCTTCTTTCATTTGTATACTTTCCAACTCCTTCCATGCATTTTTGGCCTTCTCTTTATGCATTTCCCCGTCACCTTTATACGCCTCTGCTAAACACTGAATTCTGACCCTCCATATCTTTCTACAAAAAAAATCCTTTTTTCTTTGCTCCCTCGCTTCTTTTCTCCCGAATATCATCTGGGTATTCCCTGAATTCTTCAGGGGTGCCCTTCTTTTCTTCATCGAAAATTGGTTTGACTGGGTTCCAAACATGGGAGGCTGTTGCAGCCACGATGTTTCGGTTCGAGGGAAGGTGGAAAGCGAGAAGGATGATAGGGAATATGAGTATGATCATGAAAATGATGTGTTTTATGAACGTGGTGGAGCATTGGTGAGGTTAAGAGGATCCTCCAAGGTTGTTTCAATGTACACCCAACAGGGCCAGAAAGGTGTGAACCAAGATGCAATGACAGTTTGGGAGGTATGATATGATTGTCCATGTAGTTATTTTCATTTTGATTTTTCTCTGTTTATTTCCATCAATTTTGATAGCTTTTGTTCCTTTGATTATATCTTTTATTTGCCATTAAAGTTTTCAATCAATTCCTGTGGCTGGACTGTAGTTGTCTCTTTCGCCGCGAGCTTTTGTTTTATTCATTAATCATCGACTTTTGGTGAATTTAAATGATAAGATTCTCATTAGAAAGTTGTTGATTGTGTTAGTAATCACCTGTTTTTCAGTTATGGGTTATTTTTGTTCAACATTTTTGCTCCCTTTTATTCTTTGTTTTTTCATGTTATTCATTTAGTTTTCTCTGCCTTAACTTTCCTGTCAACATGACTTTATTACACACGTTCTATGTCTCCTCCTCCTCTTTTTATTGAACCAAAAACTTAAAATTTCGTTGTCACTGGTAAGATATAGATTTGAAGTTTTTAAGAATTATATCCTTGTCTGCAGTTTGCCCTTCATAGCTTTATCCTTTAATTTCTATGCTTTTTGGTAATTCCTTGTGATAATTGCCATGATTTGGAGTAACTCAAATATTAAGATGGTCTATGAAGAATAAGATAAACGGTTGAAAAGCTACCTGCCAGCACTTTTGAAGTTGCATTTTCTTCACCTTGGATTTGGGGAATTGCTACCAAGATTCTTGTTTAATGTTCATTTCAGTACTTGATTGTTTTATGGTTAATAATGAAAGAATTGAGTTACTCCATGTCCCTATCCTATTGCCTTTATCATAGGGTGGTGCTTTCAATAGATAAAAAAACATGTGGCTTGGACTAAGATTTGATATGGAACATTTATAGGGCTACGCAGGAGAAAAGGATGTGATCTTTTGTGGTGTGTTCGATGGTCATGGTCCTCTAGGCCACAAGGTTTCACAATTTATTCGTGACAATCTGCCCTCAAAATTGTCCGCAGCAGTTGAAATTTCACAGCAGAAGGCAGTAAAATTTTATGATGCCAATGATGCAGAAAGTGCTAGTTCTGATGATGGCTGCGAGGACGGTAACCACATGTCCCTTGCTTCATGGGAGGGATGCTTTCTTAAATCCTTTGATGAGATGGATGAGTACCTTGCTCGGGAAATTAACACTGACAGCTATTGCAGTGGTTGCACCGCTGTGACTTTAATTAAACAGGTATAACTATAACTACTTGTTCACAATAGCATTCCCTACCAGTCAAACACTTTTAAATTATGGAAATAACTACATGCATCACTTTCCCACCTAAAATTTCAGGGTGACCAGCTGATAGTTGGCAATTTGGGTGATTCTCGTGCAGTTCTTTGCACAAGGGACAGGGACAAACTCGTTGCTGTTCAACTCACTGTTGACTTGAAACCAGAAATTCCAAGTAGGTCTTGGTTTTTCCCTCAATTCCCAACTCTTACTAGACCATAAACTCTCGAGTTTGAACCATCTTTTCTTTGATTTCTGTCAGGTGAAACCTCAAGAATCGTTAGCTGTGAAGGAAGAGTGTTTGCAGCGGAAGAAGAACCAGATGTGTACAGAATATGGATGCCTGATGATGACTGCCCTGGACTAGCCATGTCTAGAGCCTTTGGGGACTTTTGCCTCAAAGATTATGGCCTCATAGCAGTTCCTGATGTATTTTACAGAAAAATTACCCCACAAGATCAATTTGTGGTTTTGGCAACTGATGGGGTAAGCAACATTACCATGTCACCTTAGTATAATTGATCTCAAATTACAAGTTATATTATATTTTACTGGTTATTGTTTCTCTCACTTGACTCTTATGATTGTCCCCATTTAAAGTTCAATCCTTATGAGATAATTGTAAATTTTAGTCCCTTCACATGCATAAAAGTTAAGTTTTTTACTGGCAGTGTAAACCATTACAAGTTTTTTTGGCAGTGATAAATCGCCACAAAAAACTATTAAGGAACTACAACTTCTGGTTTCTTCATAAAGAGACTAAAATATTATATTTTCTGTTTTCTACACAGATATGGGATGTGCTCACTAACCAAGAAGTAGTAAGCATAGTTGCTTCAGCACCAAGGAGGTCCATGGCAGCCAAGGTGTTAGTGAAGCGTGCTGTAAGAGCCTGGAGATACAAATATCCTGGTTCCAAGGTTGATGATTGTGCTGTCATATGCTTGTTTCTGGATGAACAACCTGTTCTATCCCATTCACAATCCCATATGAGTAGAAAAAACAGACCACGCAGCAAGAACTTGCATCGCTCTAAAAACACTAGAAGTGAAGACACTGAAACAGTGGATGGCAAGGTTGGGTTGGAACTAGATCAAGAATGGAAAGCTCTTGGAGGGTTTTCAAGAGCCAACTCTCTATCAAAACTTCCACGCCTTGCTAGGGGTATGAGTAAACGGCAATCGTCCAAGTACTATTCACCTCGTTGAGGCTCCCTAATAAAGGGCCTTCAAAGAAGTTATTGTACGTTTAGGAGGAAAAAAAAAAAAACAAATATTTTAGGATCATATGCGTACCCTTCAAAAGAGTGTGAAAAATTTAATGATGAGCTTTTTATGAAAATCTATGTTTGAACATGTTGTTTTCACTCGGTGTTTAAAAAGATACCAAACTGCATGTCTACCTCAAGATGTAATGGTTCTTCCTTCTCAAAACATTTGTGACCATCTAGTAATTAATACCATTATGATTGTCACCAATGAAAAGATTATATAACTTGAATTTGTATTCTGAAGAGTGACTTCTAACGCATAAACTCAAATGGGAGTTGCCTCGGTTCCATATCCTGTCAATGATCTTAATATTTGCAATATGGCCTGTAGAATGTTTTTAGCCCATGGCATAACGAGTTCCATGAAAATTTTTTGGTCTTAAGAGTTAAATAAAAAACCGAGGAACTTCATTTATTTATTTATTTATTTGTTGTGTAAATTAATGTATGTTGATTCCTTTTGTATGGCATGCCCACTAAAGAGTTTAAATCATTGCCCTTTGACCATCTGGAACAAACCTTACCTTAAACAAGTTAAGTCTGAACATAATCCTTTACTAAACACAGATCACCTAAGAAAAAATGCTACAGAAACACATTTCCCACGAGAGAAGGCAAATTACATTGTAAAATCCTAAGGATTTTTGTTATGAGGGTTAAAAAAATAAATGCAGAATAATTGAAAATTCCTTGGGACTACTGATCTCCACCTTACTCGTTTACTTCAGTGAAAGCAAAATTTCCCAACAGTTTATCGCAATGAGGTATCAGATAATTCTAAAGCTTCCCAAACACCCACTACTCTCAACTTTATTTATACGATCAGAATCATAGTTGATGCTAATATTTATAAACTAACATCGAGGTAATTATAGCGTTTCATAGATAAGAAATCTGCATATAAAGTGGATGTACCTCATACCTATGTGAATGACCTGAACCCTTACCCTTTATAAGAACAAGAAGTATTACATTAAATCTAATTCTACATAGTGCCTTTGAAAAGAGAGAAACAAACAAAGTGGCTAGGTGCAAGTGTGGACTAATCTTCATGGTCCCAAATATCCGCTGCACTCCTGAATGGACCATCGCTCTTGTTCACAAAGAGATCTTCACCATCCAGAACTCTCCCCTGCATAAGTTCAGGGCCCAAAAGAAGGATAGAGTGAATGAATGTGTGAAGTAAAAAGATAAGATTTTTTCAACCTTAATTTAAAGTAAGTTAATTATATTATGAAGTTAATTATAAAAAGATAAGACAACAATGTATGATTTTTTTGCTACAAGACTAACGTGAACGACCAAACAATGTGAATAACGAATGTTGAGTGGCTACCTGATCCTGCATGCTGCTAAGGGCCTTAAAATCTTTTTCTGGAAGTTCCCAATTGAAGACACTGACATTCTCCATGATCCTATCTGGTTTGATTGATTTGGGGATGACACTTGTCCCTCTCTGGATGGCCCACTTCACCAACACCTGCCCTGGGTTCTTGTTTGACTTGTTGGCTATCCTATCAACCGTTTGATCATTGATCAGATCCCTCCCACCGTCTGATGAACCCAGTGGAGAGTAAGCCTACACTCAAATTTTTGCATTTCAATCATCACCCTTTCTCATAAAAATCAAAACCAAAATGAAGAAAATTAAACTAGCAATGTGTTGATTACAGTAACATGGATGCCATTCTTCTTGCAAGCCGTAAGCATCTTATCATTTCTCCATCCAGGATGCATTTCCATCTATAACAAAATTGCAAATAAAAGTTCATTGTTCATTATCCAGTAGAATACTCAATCTTTGAGATTGTTCATTGTTCATTATCCAATACAATACTCAAAAAAAGAAAAAATGTGTACATATATGATTTCACCTGGCAGACAGAAGGCATTATTTGAGCAATGCTAAGCAGCTTTTCAAGCTTTGCTAGAGTGAAATTGCAGATTCCAATGTCTCTAACAAGCTTTTCCTCCACAAGCTTCTCCATTTCTCTCCACACCCCTTCCATGTCAAACTCTAAAACATCTCCTGCTGCAGGGGGTCTGCTGGCCCCATCTCTTAGTCGAAATGGCCAATGAATCTGCATTTTATCATCTGTCTTCTATTAGGCATTATACCAAACCACATGCATCATGAATGGAAGAAAAAACTGCAAAAAGATATATATATTTCAAGCATGATAGAAGCTCATTTTTACCAAGTAAAGATCAAGGTAGTCAAGTTGGAGTTCTTGAAGGGTATTGTTGAGAGCAGGTCTAACCCTTTCAGGGGTCAAGTCAGTGCACCTAGTAGGTATAAAAATTCACCACGAAGAGTTTCTTTAAGATGTTGAAAGAACTTTATGCAAAGACTTTGTATTCACTTGACCTACATCTATTTGATTATATTACATTACCATAGTTTGGAGGTGACAAATAGATCCTTCCTTTCAACTCCTGCTTTCATTGCTGCTTGGAGTGCTTGGCCAACCTATAAGTTGATAGATAATTAGAACAAGTAGAGGTGATCTAAGTCAAAATAAACTATTAGGAAACACAATCATACTTCTTCTTGAACTCCATACTGTGAAGCAGTGTCTATGTGTCTGTAACCAGCCTGCAGCCAAAGTCGAATCATATGAGAAGCATCTCCATACAAAGGTAAAAACCAACTTGAAAATAAATTATCTTTTTGGTTCGTTTTGGACTTCTAAATTTGGGGTAAAAGAGGCGTTTATCCTAGAAGAATAAAGTCAGAAATTCAAGATCCTCAAAGCGGTGTAAAAACTCTGAAGGGGGTATTGAAAGTTAAGAAATGCTCTTAAAATCTGAAATTTTGTTCTTGGAATTAAAAACACTAATTTAGAAGTATATAAAAATCTGTTTTCTATAGTGTATTAAAAGTGAAACATATCTCTATCATAAATCAAGTCCAACATGGTGAAAATCATATTCTCTATCAGTCCCAAATGGTTGCTTACTACCTTCATTTCTTCTTTCTTTTCATAAATATCAACAAAAAATATCACCATGATGAATACTTTCATGTGTCAATCCAAATAACATCATCAATAGATCCCCCTTTATCCTAAAGCTTTATTCATCCATCAATGTACAATGATCACACACCAACATGCATAAACAAACATAGAAGTGAAAGCAGTGCAGTGGAATTACATCAACAATGGCAGTGAACACAGAATTGACTGCCTGTGAACCCGACTTCCATGTCCCTAATCCAACAGCTGGTATAGTATGACCACTCAAAAGGGTAAATGACTGTGTCTTCGGTTCATGTGGCTTAACAACTTGTGCCATCTTTGAATGTTAGCTGATAAAAATGGTGTTTGTTTCTTGTCACATATTAGTATTATACAAGAGACTCTTTCTAAGTACCGATCATGTAGGAGATGAGTGACATGTATATGACCAATTTGCATGCAAGACACGTTCACAACACTTGAGGCTGCGTGTTTCTTTCTACGTTCACTCTCTCTTACACGTTTCCTACGTCTTCTCTCTTTGCTTCTCTTCCTTGACACGTGGTTGGGAAACCGAACGATCATAGTTAAGTGTGTCTTTTCTTAGTTCCGATTAGTTTTTAGTTTATTTTAGTAGTTAAAAAACATTATCCTATTTTTAATTGTTTTTATTTTCTTTATGGTGTCTTAGAAAGAATGCTAAAGACATGTTCTTTTGGATTCTGGTTTCTCACAAAATTATGGAATGATACATGAAAGATAATTATATAAAGTGTTATAGTTAGTGATAAAAAATTATTAAAATAAAATTAATTTATATATATATAAATAAGAAGTCGATTTTTGTAAAAGTAAATCTGAGTCAAATTTTGATAATCATTTCATCTGCTATGGAGTATTTCTTGATTCTTACGCGTCTTTAGTGTGAATGTAAATATCTTACGCTAACTAAAAATAAAACTAATTTATAAAAGAAAAGTTAAATTTAAATTTATTTTCTAATATTTTGACGCGGTTAACGAAAAAAATTGATGAAAAACAACATAGCATAAAAATATTATTATTGAATGAAACCATGTTTTGTTGAAATAAGGGAGTTCGACAGTGGGACTATTCAAAGTATTGTGATGCTAAATAAGTATATGTCAAATTTGACGTTATCGTATTTATAAGAATAAATGTGAGCTCAATTTTTGCCATGTAATTTTTATCTCAAATTTTTAAAATAGTATATTTTTTTTTATTTTCGAATATATAGGTAAATTATGTATATCATTATGAAGTAAGGGTGACCCTATTCCACGATTATGTAGTCAAAATTTCAATTAATGAATTAATTAATATTGTAAGAATAAGATATGATCTTAAGGTGGTTGATATTCTTCACCCATTCTTCTTCTATTCTCTTCTATTTTATTTTGCACGTGTGTATTGCTAATGTGCAACTAAAATAAATGCACAGTTACAAAACTGGTTTTATTTATTGATAAAAATGATTAAAATTAAATTGAAACAAATGTGAAGTTAATTTGAAATTAAACACTAATGGTTTAGAGGATTATTGTTAAAATTAAAATAAAAAATGACATTAGTGTGAGATTTATATATTAAACTAAATTAAAAATAAGTTTGATTTTGAAAAAAAAAATTAAATTAAAATTTAATAATAAAATATATTTAGCAAAATTAAGTTTAAGTTTAATATTTGAATTTAGTTACTAATATAAAAATAATTTAAAATAAAATTAAGATTTAGCAATAAATTTAGAATGAAAAATTTTAAAATATTATATAATTGTTTAAATAAATTTATTGTTAGTTTTTAAATTATATCTATTACTAACTAAATCTATTTCTATATTAAGAACTATAAATTCATAACATATAATTTTTTTTCTCAGTAACCACTCTTCTATTCAAATTAAATTTGTATTTATTTTAGTTACACATTAACAATAAATGACACGTGCCAAACAAAACAAAACAAAACAAAACAAAAGAGGAATGGGTGGAGAATATTAACCCCACTAAAATGTCTACAGTATTCTCACTATATTAATTAACTCATTAATTAAAATATTAACTGTATAATTTCATCTAGTAAATTAAGATAATTAAGATGGTGTACTCTTTTTACAATTTCATTTAATCTTATATTAAATTATGGAATAGGGCCTCAATTTCTTCACAATGATACGATTTATCTATATTCGGAAATAAATAAAAAAATGCACCATTTCAAAAATTTCAAAAAAAAAAATTACACCAGTTTGAGAAATTTGTCTCAATTTTTATATTCAGGATTTATATAAAGGGAAGTTAATACTTTGTTTAATAGTAAGGAAAGGTTCCTTTTAAATAAATAGGATTTTAGTTTAAAACAATGACTTAATAAATATAATTCAAATATTAATTGTCTAACAAATTTATTTACATCCGGATATAATATAGTCATACATTTAAATCACATTAAAATTCCTTTAGAACTTAGTGACGTTTGGGGATCCTTCCCAATTACTAATTACTGTTTTAAATGATGCAAACTATTACATTGTTTTGATATATGCTTTCTCTAAATATAATTGAAGTATATTTGCTATTGTTTTCTTCATTCAAAATAATAGGTTTCTATTATTTTCGTACATTGTAAAACTTTTGCTGAAAATTAAACTGGTCATAAGTTGAAATATATACAAACTGATAATATAAAAAGAATTTATGAATCTAACTTTATATCTTAAGATATATGAACAAAATAGTTTTATTGATTGCAAATATCGTCATTTAACTAGTGTTGGCTAGTACCTCTCTTTCCTCTTCCTCTTAGATATTAGAAAGAAACCTTTATAGTTGTTATTAATATTATTAATGTTTTATCCACTATTGTGCTTGATAATCATAATATTTATAAAATGTTATTAAATGAGAAATCCTATTATAATTTTTTCAAACTTTTTTACTATTCTTGTTATCGTCTCTTAAAACCTTATAACATATATAAGCTTGATTTTAGATCATGTATTTGTCTCTTTCTAAGTTATAATTTAAAATATAAAGGTTATATATGTTTCTTACCCTGTGACAAGAATAATATTTCTTATCATTTTAATTTTTAATGAAATTTTGCTCCTTTATTCTCTAACTAATAATTTTCTAATTCTAACACTACCTTTACCTCATCCCATCATTATCCTCTGTATTAATTAGCCTATTCCTTTCTATATAAATGGTCCTCGTACTATGCTTGCCAATAATCAAGCCAATAACCCCCCTTGTATGATGATAATATTACAAGCCAATAACCCCACCTTGTATGATCATAATATTACATGTACCTCACCTATGCAAATGACATAAATATTTCTTCTCTACCACATATCAACAATGTTTTTTCTATGGTTACACAAGTCAAGTCATGAGTTTTTCAATCCAAAACCTTTGTTGTCACAACTTCTCCTACTTAGATTGAATCCATTACATTGAAAGAAGTTTTATCTAACCCAGATTAGTTCAATGCTTTAAAAGATGAGTATAATGCTCTTGTTGTGAACAACATTTGGACTTTTACTAAATTATCTATTGGTGTTTGTACAATTGGTTGCAAATGGGTTTATAAGAACAAGTTTAGTGTAGATGGAAGTTTCCAACTTTACAAAGCCACATTGGTTATAAAGGGCTTCCATCAAATTGAGGGTTTTGATCATATTGAAACCTTTAGTCAGTTATTATCTGCATCATTTGAACTCAAGCTATATCCTTAAAATGGTCAATTCATTGGATTAACATCAATAATGTGTTCCTTCATAGTGATTTAGAAGAAATTATGTACATGCTATAAGCCTAGGTTTTATTTCTCACAATCCAAAATAAGTTTGCAAGTTACAAAAAGCTATATACGTTCTCAAACAAGCTTAAGATTCATGGTTTCAAAAACTTAGTCACACTCTTGTCATTACGGGTTTCAATTCAACCAAAAGTGATATATCTTTTTTTCCCTAAATTTGGTGAAAATTCTACACTATTCATCCTTATATATGTAGATAATATCACAATCATAGGTAGTTCTTTCGGTGACATTCTATCTCTTATTTCCTTATTACATTAATATTTTGCATTGAAAGATGTAAGTTCTCTGCATTATTTTCTTAGCATTGAAGTTTCTTGGAACAAAGATGGTAGTATTCACTTATTTAAAACAAAATACATAAAAAAAAAAAACTTCTCTAGAAAGCTAATATTGGCTCTAAGTCTCAACCAACTCCTACAGTGTCCTCTTTGTGCCTTAGTCAAGATGGATCAACTAATGTTCAAGACGCAAATCTTTATAGATCTAAGGAGCATTACAATATTTAACGATCAATTGACTAGAAGTAGCGTACTTTTTAAACTAATTTTGCCAATACATACATCAACCTCAGAAACATCATTGGAAGGTTGTGAAGAATATTCTTTGATATCTCGTAGGCACCCTGCATCGTAGTCTTCTTTTTTGTAGTTGCTCACAGTTCTCGTTTATTAGTTTTAGTGATACGGACTACGAGTCTGATCTTGATGTTAAAAAATCCACCATCAATTACTATGTTTATATTGTTTCATAGGCATCACACGAAAGCTGGATACAATAGCATAATTGTGTGTTTCCTGAAATTACTTAAATAATCTCTCTTCTCACTAAACTTGTCTTTATTATGATATACCCAAAATATATTTAAAAATTTTGGCGTTGTCCTTTTTGTTGTAAACTTCATCATGCATTCAAAATCAAAACACTTTAAACTTGACTTTCACTTTGTGTGTGATAGTGTTAAACAAAAACTTGTGCGCCTGTTTCATATTCTAGCACGTTTTAAAGTTACAAATATTTTGACAAGTAATTTTTTTTTCTCGTTTCCCAAGTTTTGAGATAAACTTAATGCGAAGTTCAACGGGAATGTTAAATAATCACATGTAGAATTTTTATCTCTATTATTTTACTATTTTCCTTACCTAGATGTATTAGAAAATTTTTAAATCTACCTTTGGTTGTCCTTTTTCGTCCTCTCTCTCCTTTTCTTACGTGAATGAAAATAACATGAAAGACTTAAACAAACAAAACTATCTGATGTTTAAAGAAAATATTTATTAGATACTAAAAAAGAGGTATATATATTAATTAGAGATTCGAAATTGTTTAAACCTAAAAATAATAATAAGATAAATAACTTAATAATTGAAAAAATATAGAAAACCATTGCTCTAACATAGTTTCTTCACCTTGTACTGAGGAGGCAAAATCACATCAATTCCTATTGTGGTTTATAATAAAAAGAGTGCCGATATGTTGAAATCATTAAAAAATTACACTCACTTCACAACTCAATATATTATTATTTCAATAATATTTTTTTATATTTTACTATAAATTATTAATATATATATATATATATATATATATATATTATTAGAATAGGTTTTAAAATGGGAATATTTCAAATTATAATTTTTCTAATAAAAACGTGCGACTATAAACCGATTACTTTAAACCTAATTTCTACTTGTACTTCCGTACAAACACTTGTTTTAACTAAATAAAAACATACTATTACGCAGATTCAGCATGTGGACTGAAACAAAAGTAGGGCAGCACTCACTCAGAACATGGCATGTTCAAATGAATGCCGCTCTTCATATGTATAAATCTGAAGAAGAAACTGCTGCTACAGTTTCGTAATTTAGAAATATTCTTCTAAATACAGTAACTCAATAAACCTACACCCTATTTTCTACCATTTTTCTTACTATAAGACGCAAAATTCAACATCTTAACTTTTCAAACCTCGAGTTCTCACAAAATCAGCATTCAATTCTATTCAATGTTCTGCTGCTTTTTCGCAAAATTCAACATCTGTAAAATCGTACAGGGCCATCACTCATTCTTTTATTGTTCAGAATAATAATATCCATTTTCCACAGTATAACACATTATACATTATACACTGAGATTAATCACTACTCTCACAAATCTGAATGCTTAGTCCCTCAGAAAATATGACAACTAACCCTTTGAAATAAAGTACTTTAGCACGCTTTATTGCTTGTAAACAAGGCTTACAAAGAAAAAAGACTTGATTCATAGTGCTTCTGGAAAAGCAGTTTGCATGTGGGGTACTAGCTACAAAAATTTCTGAAACATTTCCAGAAAATATTTACTTTTGACAGAGCCTAGTGGGGCCAAAATACTTAAAATATTCTGAATCTGATTTGAAATAAAAATATAAGAACTTGTAAATAAAAATACCATTTTAAAATCTTATTTCATATAATTGCTATTGATATTTTCTTCAAATTTTTTTATTTGTATTACTAAACCATTACAGAATACAGACATCACCATCAATACATCAGACAAGGAAAGATGCTGCTGCACCATTCAATTTCAACATCCAGAGCCCGTGAAGTCTTCATTGGTCCATCATCACCGTTCACATGCAGGGACCATACATCATATCAAATCAAATCCATTCATAGCAGGTAGCACTCAATTCAATTCTCTTCCGTGAACAAACTAAAGTACTTTCCACACACATGCCACTAAATAACAATGCCGCTGACAAAAGTCATCACAGTCACCACCAAATAGTAAAATGGTATAAGCAAACCAACTTGCTTTTTCTTATGTACCAAATCATCATGCTCTACCACGTTTGTTCTTATTTTTTACATTATACTAATACAATAGTAAGTTGCTACCTTTAGGTTGCCTCAACCAAGTACAGAATCATAACCCCAGAGAGTTAAAAACTCAGAATTAACTGCATAAGCAAAAGATTACGTTTTTATGTAGTTGGTACAATTATTTGGGGCTTAATTGAAGCTCTGAAGATGGTGTGTTGCTGCATTTGCGCACAAAATAGCGATAAGCAGCAACTTTTTTCTTCCTTGAGGCAGAGTTATCAACAGAGAGTACCATCTTGCCAGCTTCTTTTGATGTGAAAGAGTTGTGGATTGCTTCTTCTGTGGCCTCAATCTTCCTTGCCTTATCAACTGCCAAGGTGTAACTACCTTGAGCAACTGGGACAAATTCAGCACTATATTCCAGTTCCCAGCCTCCCACCACAATATCCCATGTGATAGTTGCACCACTCTATCACCCAATAACAAGAAATTAACAACAAATCTATAACCTTTTCCTTATGTACCTAAAATTCAAAACCAAAATGAAGAAACCTAGACAATTCTCATAGGGTAAATGAAGAATGAAATGTAGAAAATTGTAACCTCGATTCCTTCTATTTGTATGTTCACTTTCTCCCCCCCTTTAACTGTGAACTCAGAAGCAGGTTTTGGGGGACCATTCTCCAAATCACTGGGTCGACTTAATCCACCATACCGAACGGGAATATTCTCTGGCCTTATAAATCTGAACAAAAGACAATAACCTCATCTTAAACTACAAAACCAATAGATATTGTGGGGTAATAAGCATTTTGTTTGATACAAGTGTGGTTTAACACAAAGGATACCAAGGAAACACAACTTCAATTCAAAATAGAAAAAAATAATGAATAAAACAAAACTCGAGACAAAATTGTAAGGAAGATGAAAGTTGAGAGCCAATTTGAAATCTTTCTATAAATAAATTTTAAAAGAAAGAAGGCATTCCCGAATCAAACTTTCAAAACTAATTACTTGTAGAGTGTCTCTGCAGCATTTCCCTCCTTAGAGATCAAAAACTTGCTCTTGGTTCTTTGGGTCAGAAACGGACTAAACATTGAATACAACACGCTGAAGTACCATGGCACATTGATGAAAATCTGACAGCAAGAAAATGAGACAAGCAAGAAAGTAGTCAAATTCCCATCACACCGTGACATGACAAAAAATAACAAGCAAAGAACCAATGACGTGTTTGGATAAGCACACATAAAATGAACTAAACCTCTGTACTAAATTAAAATTAACTTGAAAACATGAAAGAGTTTCAGCAAAAGTTAAAGCATACAAGTTTGTTTTTTTACAAGATTATAAATCGCAGAAGCAGTTCCATCCTGCTCCTTAACAATATAAAGAAATTCAACTAATGCAGTCACAAATGTGGTAAAATCCTTGTCATTAGCCAGAATTGCATTCATGAACCAACTTTTAAAATCTTGGTTTTTATTTTCATACATAAAAGTTTCATTTATTCTATTTTTCTGTTTGCATCTTATAAAACTGAATTATAAATAACGAGTGGCTATTCCTTCCTCAATATCTAGTTGCAAGAAACCCCATTAGCCTACCTTAATCAAAGTCTCCACTTTCAATCACATTTTTTAGTCAACAACACTCAAGCCTCGAACAAAGAACTTACCTTGCGAGCTACCATTTCAGGATAGTTATCTTGGAAGAGAGAGAGTATCTGGTTAGAAGCGACCCTGAGTTCTCTCTTGGGCATGTCCTTAAGGTCGGTGACCTGAATGAGCGAGTTGATACCACCGGGCTTGAAGTGAAGCATCTTCACCCCTCTCTCCAGAACCTGAACCCTCCACCTTAAGAACCTCTTCAGCTTCTCCTCATCCCCGAACACCCTCTCATACATCTCCTTATCCTTGAACACCCCATAGGCATTGTAGCACACAGGGTGCCCCTCTCTATCGTACCCGTGAGTGTATGCCACCACTCCTTCCAGCTCCTTGAATCCCAGCTCCTCCTCCACAATGTTGTCAGCTCCGAACTCGGTCCTCCACGCGAGGCACTTGAGGAGCATGTTAAGGGCGTCGTGGACCCTGAAGTCCCTCGCTCGGAGGAACTTCAGGAGCAGCACGTCGCCTCTGTCGCCGCCATCGAGCAGGGGCACGCCCCACATCGAAGGGGGGTTCGAGGAGTCCGAGGAGGCGAGGAGTTTGTCCTTGAGGTCTTGAAGGGCCTTTTTCTCGGAGGGTTTGAGGTGGGAGACGAAGTAGGTGTCCTCTTTGAAGGAGGGGGCTGTCATGAAAGAGGTGAATGTTGTCTTCTTTGAAGGCTTTGGAGAAGCTTCTGCAAGGTCACGGAAAGGTGTGGAAGAGGGTGTTGTGTCCATTGAAGGGGAGTGTAGAAGATGACCCAGATGGAGTTTTTGCATGGGAATGGAGAATGTGGGTTGGTTTTGTGCCAAAGGACACAGCTTTTGTACAAGGAGAGAAGGAAAATGAGGAGACAGAAAAGGAACAGGTTTCTTAAGTGTTGTTAAAGTGGTTTTTTTGGTTCTTGATATTGTTTTTTTAAACTCTTCTTTTGTGTGGGAGTTGAAGCTGTGAAAGCACATTTAAAAGGGGTGAAGAAGAGAGTAAAGGCACGCGCTGGTTTTAAGCAAGAGTGAAGTGTTTCAAGTTTCAAGTTTCAACTTTTAAACCGAGTGCAGTTGGAAAGTGACTGGGGGCAGACACTGTTTTGGCATGCATGCTAAGTGAACAATTAGTAAATAATTTTTTTATTAAAATATGCTAATAATATAAAATGTTATATTATTTTATAATTGGTGCTCATAAGAAACTTTATTACGAAATCATTTTTTAAGGGTTTGGCTGAGTAAAAGTTAATTTCTGTTTGAAACAGAGAAATTAATGGTGTTTGACATGTAGTGACACGGTACATGTGTGTTTGATTGCCAAGTGACACGCGTGCTGAGATATTTCTAGTTTTTTTGGTATAAAATTTTTTCGAAGAAATACAGAAACATAAGAGAGAAATTAAATTGTTTTTTCTAATTGTTATACCTATAATGAACATGTACTCAAGAAATTTTTTTCATGTAAATGAACTTGTTGCTAATTGTTTATAGTGTGCTTCTAATTCAAGAAAATCAGGAGCAAAGCTATTTTATAGTAAAAATAATTATTTGAGAGACCAATATTAATGAAAAATAAAAAAAAATAAAGAAATTACATATAAAACTCAAACAAAAAACATGAATGGCTTTCACGAGGTAAGCTTCTGCCCTAGTGCACAGGTAACCCACTTTATTTGACTTGTATTTTTTTGAAAAAATAAAATAATTTGAACTAAACAAAAAAATCCAATAAATATGGCGTTAAAATGCCATAGCCGATAAGCTTTGCAGACATTGTTTGTCCATAAACCCTAAAAGGCACAGAACCATGTTTGTCGTATGTTGGAGGGAACAATTTTTGTCTGCATATATATAGTTTGGATGAAATGCATGCATGTATGCTATGGCATGGCTAACGATTTTAGCTGATGCAGAACATTAAATTAAAAAGGATTTGGCAGAGCATAAATCACTTTCAAGTGAATTTCTTTATCAAGAATTGATACACTCATTGATAAATATTAAAATTTGAAAGTGATTGGACACGGCTTTGTACATGTATTGTCAAATGTCAATTTCTGCATGTGAAACTATTGCATATCCAAGAGTGGTCACGTATTTAGCAGCATAATATATATGTGGACAATATTGTCTCCATTTTGAAACTGATTGAGCTTAATAGTCATGCATGCATGAACTACCACCTTCTTGATAGGTCTACTAATTTAGTTCAAGGCCACTGTTTGTGCTGGAAAACTGAGCCACTCTTGGCATGACCAAAAATATGAATAAGGTGTTGCAGGCTTTGGATTTTGCTTGCTCCAAAGCAAGAAACATTGTAATTATTACTGAGGCAGCGAATCTCTCAACAGTTTCCAGTGTTGGAAACTGAGAATATAGTGTGGTCCAGTGCCTGTGGCCGTGACCATGGTTCACGCCAGGGAAATTAATTGCCACTTGAAAAACTATGGAATCACACCAATGAAAAACACAAATCTTTTTGTATTCAGATTCAGTCAAGTATATATAAACCTAGTTGGTATGTGTGTGCATCTCTCTCTCAAAGTAACATTTAGGAGGTTATTCCAATCCTAGTTAAAGGACTTGGTTGGTCTCATTATTTGTCATAATATTATGCATGATAGAGTTGTTTAATCAAATTAGGGCAAGACAACACAGGATATAAGAGCTGGAGAAGTTGTTTCTATGATGGTGCACTCCTCCATACTTTAAATAACATTATTAGAAAAAATACATAATAGAATAAAACGTTAAAACGTTGGTTAAAGCATAATCGGGATAAATAAAATTAGCGGTAACATTTTTAAAATTACTTGAACAAATATTACGATGAATACTACGAATCAATATAATATATCATATTCTATATTAATTACCACTTTTAACCAATTAAAAAGTTTATAAAATTTAAAATTTAAAATCAATTTAGTGGTAAATATATTACATCAATTAAGAAATTCAGTCAATATAATAAATACTAGATATTAGATACTACATCGTTTAGATTTTCATCCCATATAATATCTCTTTTAGTGACTTCTAAATTACCATCACTTCTAAATTATAATTACAATGACGTCATTGTAATGATAGTTAGGAATGGTTATTTCTTTTTAAGTATCATTTTTAATGACTTAAATTTTGATGCATGGTTAATGGTAAATCATGAAATTTGACTCATTAACAAAAGATGAAAAAAAGACTGGTTGATTTTCTTTTCTTTTTGTGTTGTACAAATAAAGGAAGATAGAAGAAATAATTGAGACAGTTGCCTAAAGGAAAAGGCATAGGAAGATAGCAGTAATGGTGTTAAAGTTTGTTGAGGTAATGCTTTTTATTGTGGGGAGGTAAGAGTACCGTGAGACTGGAGAGTACTGCTACTGCCTTATTCAGACACAACCTGTTCAATACTCCTATACCAAGTTCCAAGACTAGCATTTTGTGTCCCCATCACAAACCCTAAACTTAGAAACATGTAACAAGGACTACTACACCTTCTGCAGAATCACAAACTCAAGCATTGTACATGAGCAAAATGGTTTGAAATTTCTGAAGCATTGAAAGGTCAGGAATATCCCAAATTCCTGCCAAAAATCCTGAACATGGCTAGAAGCTGAAGGGAAAGTACACAAACCTTGTAATGGGTTAAATGAGGATGTGGTTTCAAAGTTTAGAAGCAAAGTAACAATTTTGCAAATGCAAATCTTGAAGTGCATGCAAAATGTTCACAGTAAAAAAAAAAAAGTGAAAAAGGAAGTTTTGGTTCTGAACCGATCAGCTTCAGAATTGAAATGCTTAATTCAGGCAAGTGTGAACATTTGACTAGATTTTCTTCTGTCACACCTAGTTATAGAGTTATAATACATGGACATAATTGAACTTGGTTTGGTTGAAGTGAATGAAAAGAAACAAAAATGAAGGGATAGAAAACATGTATATTAAATCTGTTTATCTTGTTTGGATAATTTAGTATAAAGAAAGGTTGGTGATTTGAGTTACATAAGCAACTCGTTTCTTTTAGAAAATGACTAAATTAGTTTTATTTTTGCATACTTGTTGTTTTGAAATATTTATATGATTTTATATTTAAGTTTTAAGATTTTTTTTTTATATTCAAAAACTTTAAAAATCATGTGAAATTTTTTTTTCTCTTTTTCTTCTTTAAACCAAACAACACATTAAGCTAGTTTTAAAGTTGGGTATTGTGAAAAAGTTAACTTTAAATACTTAAAATTATTGAAATGTGTGAAATAAACATTTATTTAAAAAAAAGTGAGAGTTGATTTTTCAAAAGTAAAATAATAAAGACTTGATAGCTTTTCACTAAAACTAATTTTGTTTTCTCTCAAACGGTTAAATGAGGTTTTATTAGAGTTATTTCTCATCCAAGGATTATTATGAATTTTAATTTATTTTTTGAATATCACTCTGTCACATCATATGGAACAGGTAATTTTAATTTTAAAATATTTTCTTTGTAATTTTAACTCTAGTGTAAGATACTTATAAAATTCGCACTTCAAAAATTTTGTATTTATTTATGAGTAGAAATATGCTTTTAAAAAAAATCTTTATTCATATAAGTTAAAATTTTAAATATTATATCATGTGAACATGTTTAAAGTTATGATAAAGCAATAAGACTCAAAATAATAAAGTTGTGATTATAAGAAAAACACACATCACCTTTTTATAAAATAATGTGCTTTTTACTGTTTTGTTTTTCTGTTTCTGTTTGTAGTGTACTCTTATATTAACTTTCTTTCTATATACTCTTATATTAACTTTCTTTCGGTGTATTCTTATATTATCCCAGCACAAGAAATCCAAAAAAATTTAAGCAAACATATGTTCACATCCAATAAACTTTTATCATCATTTCACAATTACTATTTTACTCTTTATTCTTTTTAATAAATATAAAATTTTATTTTTATAATGACTATAATATTCTTAAAGTCAGTAATAAGTGATTATTACATGTAAAAAATTATTATTCAAGAAATTTATGCACTGTTGGTTTGGATAAGTGGATAATATTGAATTAATAAAATTGTGTAAAATGAATAATAGTTATCAAATTTTGATAGAATATTATAGTTTTATGGATACTTAAACTAATCTCGAAACGATGTCGTAAATTTATATTTTTAATTTTAGTTTTGATATGATAAATTTTTTTGTTAAAGTTTAGTAATTAACTATATATGTTAGAAAATTACAGAATAAATATTGTGAATAATGAATTTAGCCATCATGTTAAATTATTAAGAGTCATAATTCAATAGAAGAATCACATACCTAAATCCATGGATGAAGATGAAACACGCGATAGGATTATGATTTTCCTCAACCAAAATCTTTCTTATTCCTATTGCTAGACTTTAGAGTGACTCTTTTGATAGGGTAAGAGATCACAAAGTTTGTGATTTTGGTATCCCTTTTTATTCTAATAATCTCTCAAAAAATGATTTTCACCAATTAATCTGAGAAATTAAGGAGGTCGTTAAAACTATATTAAATGACTCATTAAAATCATCTTAATGACGAACGATTTGAAACGTTAAGGAAATCAACAGCTAATGTATGATTATATAAGTAAACCAATATATATAAATATATAGTCCACAATTAGACTAAGAAAATATAATTTCCTAAAAATCTCCCACTTGGACTATATATATTATCTTGAAATAATCATATCACAAAATAAAACAAAAGTGCACATACCGAATGCTATTTATCCTTAACTACTTAAACAATCTGGTTCATCTCATATACCAATAATCGAATTATCGCGACTTTCATCACATTAAATTCGCAACTGAACCACAATGATTACCATACAGATATACTCAACGACATAAATCAAGTCTTAATGAGCAACATGAAAATCACATGAAATTTGATCTCATGCATGTTTATTTCCAACTGGTCCTACTTTAAAATCTTCATTAAGATTTACTCAAAATTTGCAATTTAACATTATAAACAACATAATGTAAATCATCATCCTTTATTATGCAGAAAATTAAATAATATAATGTCTAACATAAAACATATAAAGTATACAAAATAACCCCACTAAACCATATTATCATCAACAATGATACCCATATGAGCAATATGTTCATGAAAGACTTCAGGAATCAATCCTTCGGTTAATGGGTCTGCTAGCATAAACTTTATTCTTATATGTTCTATAGGAATATATTTTTCTTGAACTCTCTCCTTAACAACTAAAACTTTAATATTTTGACTTTATTGAGCTCTTGTTGTTGTTGGAGTAAAGTACTATTGAATTATTGTTACAATAAATCTTCAATGGCTTTTTAATGCCATCTACCACATGAAGCCTGGTGACAAAGTTTCATAACCATATGCCATGGTTAGATGCCTCATGGTCAAGTATCTGCCCAGAACTCTTACTATAAATATTGTATCGGGACGTGTGCAGACTTGAGCATACATTAAGTTCCCTATTTCTGATCCATAAGTTTTATAATTCATTATTGTCCTTTCAAAATCATTTTGGGACATTGTTTGAGACTAAACTTGTCTCCTTTAGCCATAGTTGTGTCGACATACAAGATTCGAAATACATATTTACTCTCACTGAACTTGTAGTATACACAATCATCAACAATATTTGCCTCAAAGCCATATGAGGTAATAACCTGATGAAACTTGTAATACCATTGACGGGAAGCTTGTTTAAGACCGTAGATGGATTTCTTTAATTTGCAGATCATAGACTTTGAATTACCTGACACAAAGTTTTTTTGTTGCACCATATAAATTGTCTCATCAATGTCTTCATTAAAAAATGTCGTCTTAATATCCATCTGATGTAACTCTAAGTCAAAATAGCTACTAATGTCATTATTGTTCTAAAGAATCTTTTGAAGATACTAGAGAAAAGGTTTCTTTATAATCTATGCCTTCTCTTTAAGTAAAGTCCTTAGCGACTAGACAAGCTTTATATCTTTCAATATTACCCATAAAATCCCTTTTAGTTTTAAATATCCATTTACAACCAATGGGTTTCACACCTTCAGGTAATTCTACTAGATCCTAAACCTCATTGTCCCTCATAGATTTAATCTCCTCCTCCATGGCACCAATCCACTTTTGAGATTTAGAACTTTTCATGGCTTCACAGAAGTTGATTGGGTCATCTTCTGTTAAACTAATGTCATCCTCATGTTCTTAGAGGTACACAAGGTATTCATCCGAAATAGCACTTCTCCTTTCTCTTGTAGATCTTCTTAATGACACTTCTTAATGTTGTTGAGTTTGTTCTATAAGTTGTATTTGAGGAGGACTCTCATTGTTATCTTGTTCTATAATTGTGTCCTGAATAATAATAGGTATGAATACCTTATCATTATCAATAATAGATTCCTCATCAAAAACAACATTTCTAATGTTTCCTTCCCCTCCAAACTCAACATCCTCGAGAAAAAATGTATTTCCCGTTTTAAAAATTGATCTTGATGTAGGATCATAAAACTTGTATGCTCTTGAGTGTTCAACATAACCAACAAAATAGCAGCTAACTGTCCTTGAGTCCAGTTTTCTTAATGCGGCTTATAAGGTCATGCCTCAATTGGATATCTCCAAATGTGTAAATGTTTTAGGCTAGGTCTTTTATTAGTCTGGAGTTCATAAGGGGTTTTGTTAACTGCTTTGCTTGGTACCCTACTAAGGATGTCCACTGCGGTCTTTAAAGCTTCTCTCCAAAGTGATTCAAGCAAGGTGGAATGACTGATCATACTTCTCACCATATCCTTTAAGAGTCTGGTTCCTTCGTTCTGCAACACCATTCATACTGGGTTTGCCAGACATGGTGTATTGCGGGACAATACCGCACTCTTTTAGAAAAAGCGCAAAAGGTCCTGGACGTTGTTCTCCTGATCCATCATATCTTCCATAGTATTCACCACCATGGTCAAATTTGACAGCTTTAATTTTCTTTCCAAGTTGGAGTTCAACTTCAGCTTTGAAAGACTTAAAAAACGTCTAAGGATTTGGGACTTCTCATGAATTAAATATAAGTACCCATAACGAGAGTAATTGTCTATAAATGTAATAAGATACTGTTGTCCATTTCGTGAAGCAGTGGGAAAGGGACCACATATATTAGAATGTATTAGTTCTAAGACATCTTTAGCTCTCTCTGCGCTTAGTTTTCTTTCATTTGTTCTTTTCCCCTTGATACATTCAATACAGACTTGAAAATCCTTTAAATATAGGGTTCAAGAATTCCATCCACCATAAGCCTCCAAATTCTCTGTTTAGAGATGTGGCCTAAACGTTTATGCTATAATGAGGCAGAATTCTCATTTAATTTTCGTTTTGTACCTCTTGAACTTGTTTGCATATTTCATTGCAGAAATTTAAATCAAGCTTATACAGATTATCAATTAAAATAAAACGAAACAAATAATATGAGTTTTGGAAGAGACTAACTTTATTATTTCTAAAAGAACAATGATAACCAAATTTGTCCAAACGAGAAACAGAAACTAAATTCTGTCTAAACGATGGTACATAAAACGTCTCAAATAAATCCAAAAAATAATCCAGTCTTAGAACATAATCTGAAGATTCCTATAGCTTCCACTGCAACTTTATTGTCATCCGTCACATAGATGAATCTTTCAGCATCACTTGGTGGTCGGCTCCACAGGCAACCCTGCATAGTAACACTTATATGACTATTAGCTCCAGAATCTACCCACCAAGTGTCCATAGGTGCAAAACTTAAATTAATCTTTTGATAGAAAAATTAACTATAAGTAGTACTCTCATTGCAGTTATCAAATATTGTAAAAAAATCCTGTCAAACATTAAGTCTTTCTTTGGACCGACTGAATATTCACATAGAACCTTGAGAATTTGCAACCTATTTATCTACTGCATACATTTTTTATCAATTGGCCAAACAATAATCTTCCTTTAGGCCGACTAGTGCTTGCATAATTAGATAATAAATAAATAAATATATAAACTGAAGGTTCAATATTTATTATTTGGCCAAACAATAAAATTCCTTTGGGCCGTTTATTATTTGCATAAATAATAAGCATCATATTATCAAACAATAATCTTCCTTTGGTTGATTAGTGCTAACATAATAAATAAATATATCAACTGAAGATTCAATGTTTATTATTTGACCAAACAATAAACTTCCTTTGGGTCGTTTATTATCCTTATAAATAATAAGTATTATAAAAAAAATTCAATGTTTATTATTTCGCCAGACAACAAACATCCTTTGGGTAGTTTATTATCCGCATAAATAATAAGCATTACAAAAAAAGACTTCAATATTTATTATTTGGCCAGGCAACAAACTTTCTTTGGGTCGTTTATTATTCGCATAAATAATAAACATTGTAAAAAAAATTACATATGAGCAGCGGGTATAACAATGGAAATAAAGACCTGGATCTGTGAATCGTATTCAAGGTCGAAAAATATTACATATGCTTTTCAGGGCAATTAACCAGCGGAATTATTATGTATATCATACCAACAATTCATATGAATTACCAAAATTGTAACAAACAGAAACCAATGTCATAATACAATAAAACGAATTATATAATATAAGACGAAAGCGTAAACATCAAATACAATTATGTGCATTTATTCTTTAATTCCAAATTGGTATAACAACAACATAATTCAATCCAATGATAAAAACTTTATTCCCAATAATTTAACATGAAATACTGCGGATGGTCTCTTACCTCATCAAAAGAGTCACTCTAAAGTCTAGCAAGAGGAATAAGGAAGATTATGGTTAAGGAAGATCATAACCCTATCGCGTGTTTCATCTTCATCCATGGATTCAGGTATGTGATTCTTCTATTGAATTATGACTCTCAATAAGTTAACATGAAAGAGGCTCTGATACCACTTGTTAGAAAATTACAGAAAAAATGTTCTGAATAATGAATTTAGCCATCATGTTAAATTATTGAGAGTCATAATTCAATAGAAGAATCACATACTTGAATCTATGGATGAAGATGAAACACGCAATAGGGTTATGATCTTCTTCAACCAAAATCTTCCTTATTCTCTTACTAGACTTTAGAGTAACTCTTTTGATGGGATAAGAGACCACAATGTGATTTTGGTATATTGGAGACCATCCCTTTACTTCCTTTTTTATTCTGATAACCTCTTAAAAAATGATTCTCACTAAATCAATTAATCTTAGAAATTAAAAAACTGAAATCAACAACTAATATAATTATATAAATAAATAAATATATATAAATATATAGTCCGGAAATATAATTTCCTAACAATATAAAGTCCTAGGCCATTATAAAAGCAATTATTAAAATCTGATTTTTTTATTAAAAATTTGATACAATTATTTTATTTTTTTAGATTAAAATAAAAGTATTTAAAAAACTAAATATAAACCAAATCCAAATAATCAATTCAAATTAGTAACTCATCTAACAAGTGAAATAATCATATATAAATTTTGAGTACTTTTAAGAATAAGAGAATGCATCTTGGCTTTTATCAGCTGCAGAAGTCAAAAATGCCTACAGAACTGCATAGTGAAAGCCAAATCTATATGAGAATCCTGGTGCATAAAAATAATTATATTTTTGTTTCAATTGCTTAGAGTGGGTTGAAAATACGACCAAAATTTTCGTTTCAATTGCTTAGAGAGGGCAATGGTTCAGTTTTACTGGCAATTTATTGTTGTTGGATGGAACATTTTACCTCAAATATTCCTATGCAAATATTTCTACATGTCACTTTTCAACTAGATACATCTAAAAAATCCTTTACCAGGATTTTAGAAAAATCTCATAATACTATCGTAGCCTTCTTTTGGTACAAACATAATAATCGTGGCTGGTTATTTCCAGTGGTTAATAGATTGAACTTGCGGAGGAAGATTTCATCTCATAGCTTCATGTTGGAGCTTGTCCATGGACCTTTTGTACATAAACTAGTGTTTGATACATGTAATGCAATACTCACTCTATAAATCTGTTGTCCTTGCTTTTCTTTTGCTGAAGTCACAGACCTTTCAACAGCTTCATAAATCACAAAATTTATCTCAAAATCAATCTCTTTCGATCTCTGTTCAAGGTCACATCATCACGCATATAAGCTCAAGCAGGGCTTAATAACCCAGTTTCGTGTTTATATGGAGAAAATCCAGAATTTTACCATTGGTCCTCCTAGTTTAATGCTCCTTGTTGTTGATGTTGTTCAAACTTCAAAGCTCCTGTTCATGCTTTAGACCCTTCGAATCAAACAACAATTTTTTGTTCATATTTTAAAGCACAAACCTAATTTCACTTCAATCCTAACTTCATGTCATGCCTCATAAAATGTGGACATGGTAGGATCTTCAGAATGGATGTCCTTTCCCCCTTTGCCATTTAACTTATCAAGAATTCTCCATGTCACAGAATCAGGAGTGAGCCCATTCTTTTTCATCTCTCTGACAATTTGGTAAGCTTCACTTTTCAAACCAAGATTGCACGCACAGTTGATTAGAATATTATAACTAAATATATTGGGAGAGACCCCAGAATCTACCAACTCATACAAGAAATGACAAGCCTCGCTAAAATTGCCAGAGCGGCAGAACCCTTTAAGAATTGCTGCGTAAACAAAATTATCATGAACCCCTGAAGGCCATATAACATTCTGCCAAAATCTCTTTGCTTCTTCTACTTGGTCAGATTCACATAGACCTTCTAGCACCACTGTATACGTGGTACTATCTGCAGTAATGCCATCATTTACCAAGTCATCAAGAACCATCAATGCATCATTTGGTCGCCTTAGTTTGAACAAACCTCGGAGAAGAGCATTATAAGTCACAACACTAGGTTTTATTCCATTTTCGGGCATCAGCTTATGAAATAGATCAAGAGCTTCATTGATTCTTGCAGCATCCAACATACCAGAAATCAAAGTAGTGAAGGTCACAACATCAGGTGCAGCAAATTTTCCCATTAACATATCATGTAATACCTTTGATGCTTCATCAACCCTACCCATCTTGCAAAAGCCATTGATCACCGTGTTGAGGGTGATCACGTCAGCATGACACTGGTTCTCAAGCATAAACACAAGCACATTCAAAAGCTCCGTCGGATTGTTCACAAGACAAAGAGCTCTCAAGTAAATGTTGTAAATCCTAGTCTTGTCAATATGTTCCTTACTCAGCATGAGTTTCAAAACTTCCCTCGCCTTGTCCACATCCAACACTTCACAAAGAGCTTCCACGAGTACCTTATAAGTATGCTCAGATAACATAAACCCAAACTCAGCTCCTTCCTCTAACAACTGATAAGCCCTCATACAATCACCATCCTTGCTAAGCCCATGAATGACATAATTATAAGACACCTCACTCGGAACAAACCTTCTTTTCCTCATTATATAAACAATCCTAGCTGCCCCATTATGCCTCCCAACTCTGCAAAGTGAATCCACCATCTGTCCATAAGCAACTTCCTCAGAAAGACCACTCCCGAACGGCAACTCCTCAGCAATCCTAAACACTTCACCAAAAAACCCCTCCCTGCACAAAGAATCAACCAAATTTGCAAATGCTGCGGTCTTAACCGAATCTTCAGTTTCCACACTCATCATCTCCCACAACCTGCACATCAACTCCCTCCCACCTTCCACATCCCTCTGCCGAAGAACACCACGAATCAAAACACTGTAAGTCACCGAATTCGGCTCCACGCCACTCTCACGCATTTCATCGAACACCTTGCGCGCGTCCCTAATTCCACGAACCAAACAATACCCATTAATCAAAGTGGTGAAAGAGACAACATTTGGGCAATGCCCACGGCTCTTCATGTCAAAAAAGAGCCTGTGAGCGTCCAGGGGTTGATGGGCATGGCAAAACTGGTCCATCAGACGGTTGTAGTTGACCAACGAGGGAACGAAACCGGGCTTGGAAGCGATGAGGGATTGGATGAGGCGCCAGGTGGCGTGAGGGGTTCGAGAAGCGAGCATGCGAGCAAGGAGGACGTTGCAGGTGCGCTCGTCGGGGAGGGAGGCAGAGGCGAGGGAGAGGGAGAGGGAGAAGCGATGGTGCGCTTCGGAGAAACGGCGAGAGTCGCATAGGGAGTGAACGATGGTGGCGATGTTGTGTTTTGGGGGTGCATTTTGGGAGTGGTGAAGTGAAAGAGAGGTAAAGAGATTTGAGAGTTGAAGGGAGAGTGGAATGAGTTTGGGTCTGCGGAGAACTGCCGCCAAGGTTGTGTGCATAGTTGCAGCAGCGAGCGAAGCTTAGAGTACTCATACATTCACACCACTACGTGTCGCGAAGAAGAAAGGGCCTGTGACTCGCGAGAAAGCAAAATAATTTTTAAACATTTTTTTAATTATTTTGTTTTTTTTCACGTTTTAAACTTTCTCTGAAACTATTATTAATACAATAATTTATATTAGTAATTATATTAAATTATATATTAATAAGTATATTAAATTATATGAATAATTATATTAAATTATGTAAAAAAATATATTAATAATTTATTATTTATATACGTTTTATATTTATGTAATTTTATCATGTCATACAAGTTTTTTTTAAATTATTATTTTTTAATCAAATTTAAATAATATTTTTTATTTAATTTATGTTTTTTCAACTTAAATTTAAATATAACTTATTATATAATTATGTTATATTTTGTATTTTTTATAATTTGAATAATATATTTTTATTTATTTTATTTTTAAATTATTAACATAAAATTACGTCTTTTTATAATTTGAATCTATTTTTTAAATAATAAATTAATATTATGAAAATAAATTAAATTTTTACTTAAAAAAACTAATTATTAAAAATCTTTTTAAATAATCTTACTGAAATAAAAAATATAAATAATCTTTAATAACATAATAATTGAATATTATTTTTAAAATATATAATATATATTATACTATAATTAATTTTTATTTCTAACATCTTCTATTTTTATATTTATTTTAGTATTTATTAGATGAATTTATTTTATTTTTATATTTAAGTGAATTTTATTTTTTAATAAAAAATTAAGATGAATATATCTAATAAACTCATCAAAATAAGAAGATAAAACAAAATCTCTTAGGATATATGTTTTAAAGTTAAGAAAATTTTTGAGTGATAGATATGATATAATGGAATGCAGTAAACTAAGAGTTCTTTTGTCAAAGAGAAGGAGTTCAGATTTGTCTTGAATGTAATACGTGAAAATTTGTTGAGTTTAAAAAATTAAACAATGAAATAATATTAAAAATAAAAAATTCAAAAAAATAAATAAATAATTCAAAAAAATAAATAAAAAATTCTTCTACCACGTCTGATGAAAAGAAATGAAACAAAATTTACTCAAAAGTTCTTTATAAGCTTATTTCAATATTCAAGCGATATATACTTAAAAGAACTTGTACGATACACATATACTACGCTACGGATAAATCTTTAGATACACATTTATACTTAACCAGTCAACTTTATCACGGGACTCTTCTAGGCTCATATTGATTGCGAAAAGTTCCAAGTTTCAAAAATGGAAGAGAAGAAATGATAACTACTTTTAATTCGAGACACGCTCATAATGAATTGAGTTGAATAATCAACCACCAGAAACGCCCATAATTCTTCGTTGGATTCTCCATTCAACCAGCTTCTGCAGCCAATTAATTTTTAAAATACTGAAATCAAAAATTAAATTTATCAACTGTAAACTTATATATAGATGTACATAATGTATATAGAACTGCTAAAATTTATGTGACAAATTTAAGAGAATAAAAAAGTTAAGCACTTGACAGAGCAAATAATTTCATGCAATTATTTAATTATATAAACCATCATGGTTTGCAAATTTTTACAATAATTATCTTTAAAGTAATACTATAAATTGTTTTACATATAAACATATATATATATCAATAATGGAAAACATAAACAGTGTACTCAACAATGGCATCCCTAGTGGTGGGTTCGAACCAGTGAGTCCTAAGCTGAGCATAACCCCTAGCAAATCGAAAGAAGCCACTTCCACCAATCACAGGCATCTCTCTCTTCTTGTTGAAGACAGGGTTTCTTCCCAGAATGGTGATGCTGCTGCCATTATACTTGCCTTCAGTGATGGCAAAGTTCATGGCCATGAGCAAGGTAACCTCACTCTGGGACGTGGAAGCATAGAACCCCTGTGCCTTCCCCACCACCTCAGAGTTCAACTGGGGTTCCAATGTCAAAGGGTTCTCTATCATGTTCACCGCTCCGAACAACGTCGTTGAGTTCTTCAACCCTGATGCAACTACTTCTATGGAAGAAGGGTTGCGTCCACTCACCACGTCGTGCCAATACAACCTGTGCAAGGGATATCAATTATCAATTAGATTAGTATATGATTTAATCATCCAAACATAATTTTTTTATTAATTAACTGGTTTTCAATGATATCGTAAATGAATATATGGGGTTTAGGGTTATTGAAACAATAATTTGAAGACTAAAACTAAAGAAACAAAGAGATCAAAATTTAAAGATAAACCATGGATTTTTAAACTAAAACTGCAGAAACAGAAACGAAGAGATTAAAATGTTTATGGTGGATCAAAACCTAAAGACAGATAAAACTTGCCATTTAGCAACGAAGAAAGTGAACAGAAAGTATGAACTATTTGAAATGATGTAATAAAAATTTTAGGAAGCTTATTATATTAAAAGATGTATATGGGAACTTAACCTGAAATGGCTGAACTTTTCTTGTTTATGGTCCAAACCCAACATTTTGCGGTCTAAAGTACGCACGAAATCATTGGTGTGATGTGGTGCGGTGGAAATGAAGGGAGTGAAGAGGAGAAAGAAGATGAAAAAATGGATGAACATGGTTTTGTTGATGAGATCACAAGAAGAATGGGTTTGCAAATGGGAAGATATGAGTCCTTATAATGATCACACACCAACCTTGCAAGGTAGGAACCAATCGTTCATAAATCGACACTTCTATAACACCATGGTAATTTCTATTTTTATTTTTCATTAGGGTAGAAGTTAATGTTGGATTGTTTTTAAAGCAACAAAGCTTTGATTTTAGTTTTAAATTTCAACTAGTTCAAGTAATAATTAATTTAAATTGAGTGTGTATAAGTGGTATAACTTGTTTTTATTCAAGTAATACTCTAAATTTTATTTTAAGTGTGTAGGGTAAGTTAGGATTAAATTTCTCCACATTATAAATCTATATCTTATTCTTTTTTATTAGATTCTCATGCATTATTTATATTTAATTATATTATTAATTAATAAATAACTCATAAGTAGTCTAATTAAGTACTACATTAAGTAGTTCTTTTTAATCAATGTGAAATTCTTAACATTATCATGCTGTTTAAAATTCTATGTCAACAATAAACTTTATTCTGTCCACAGGAACACTCTTGGTGACAATTTCTATGACTCAACTCTTGACTGAATACATCAATTATCAAAATTGAATATAGGAGTTTAACCCAAAAAAACTAATTTAAGTACAACTGAATGTGAACTTTGGTTTTCTACTAACCTTGTAATCTCCTTTTACTATAAGGATTTTATTATAGAGTTACTTTCTTATTTTATATTTTTATCATAACATTTTATAATGTTTTCTTGCTAGAACAAGTCATTATACATTAAATGAAGATTTTTTTTTATATTTATTATTATTCATTTTTCCTAAATGATGATACTAATTTAAATTACAAGAATGTGAATATTCTTTTTGTAATTATAATAATAACTTCTTATCTTTTCTTTTTTTTTAATCACTTTTTCTTTTAATAAATTCAACTATCCACTCTCAACTTGTTTATTACAAAATAAAAATAAAAATTGTAGTAATACCTTTTTCTCTTCTTTAAAATTGATCAATAAGAGTATCTTATAACGAAATTCCTAAAAATTTGCTAAATCATTAGGGTTCAGTTTGAGGAGATTTTAAATATCAAAATAAAAAGAAAAAATAAAGGGTGAAATATATATACTCTCCTCTTATTTAAATTGAATGAATTGAAATAAACATAAAAAAGCTACATGTACATATCTTCTTTTTTTAAATTGATATGTATTAGTTTTAAGGTGAAATCTGCATATTGCAAAAAAATATATAATTTTAGTGTTTATTGCACGGATCGAGTTATTAAAATTAAGCAGCCAATTTAAACAATTACTTGATGTTTGGAATTGATTATTTATTACCATATTAGAATTGCTTTGAACATAAATAAAAGAGTTAAAAATCAAAATTATTTTTTAAGAAAACCATATGTGCTAAGCAAAAAGATAATCCTCAACACATGATCAAACATTGCAATTTTTTGTAGGGTTTTCTTTGATTCGAAGCAAAAAAAAAGAAAGTGACTCATAATATAATAACTTGCTAACCTTAAAGCTCTTCAATCATTGTCCTCTCAATCTCCCACCACTTCATAAATCATTTTGATGTGTTACTACCAACGCATTACAAGTAATTTTATATTCACCTTGTTACCAATTATAGAAATGATTGGAATGCTACGTTGATTTTAATTAAAGTTTCTCTCCTTAATAACGATTGTAATAACTTTGCTTATTCTACTTGTATAGGGCTGTTACTAAATCACAAACATTAATGACGACAGAAAAAGAAAAGAAAACGAGCATTATTAATAAATACATAAAAATAAGTAATATTTTTAAAATATTACTTATTATAAGAATAAAAAACGATATTATCTTAAACTATGAAAAAAATTAAAAGAAATAGAGAAATTTAAAAAAAAATAAGTATTTTATAAATTTGATATTTTCAATTAAGTATCTATTAAAAATTGTTTTATTTAGTTTTCAAAATATCTTTTATTTTCGTCTAAGTATCCTGTTATTTAATTTTTTTTGTCAACTAAATGATGTGATTATTATTACTTGTGTTTTTTTTTACTTCGATTCACTTATTAATTTACTCCTTCAGTTTCTAATCACCATCAACTTACTCATTTTCTTTCTAAGAACAAATTATTTTATAGGAATACAAGAATGATAATCACGTCATCTTGTCAATAATAAAATTAAATAAAATTATAGAATATTTATAAAATAACTTTAAACACTCAACTTTTTTCAATAAAATTAAATGCAAAATAACCAAATGCATATTAATTAGAAATTAATTAGCCAATTAAAAATAGCAATAGAATTTTCTTTACATTATGAATAATATAAGTTGAATAAGTGAATATAGTTTTACTGAGGATTGAATCACCCACCACTTTGAAGAGTCTCTTCCTATTGGTGCTATTTATTTTTTCTCCCCTGTTTTAAGTTCAAACTTTTCTTAATTTCTTTTAAGCGTTCGAAATATATCCTGAAAGTAGCTTTCTTTTTTTGAAACTGTAAAGTTGGATTTATGAATAGTTCCATGACTTTATGTCCAAACCTAACAAATTTGATCCACAATATTTGGGTCTACAGCACTTTATTTTCATAACTCTAAATATCATCTTTTACATCTTAATTTTCATGTGATCTTCAACTATATACTTTTGATTTTGCTGTTAGGTTGTAATTAATATTTATTAACTTTATCTATTGTTAATATTTACTCAGAACTTACTTACAATATTTAATAAAAGAAAATTAATTCAATTCCCAATTCAGTTTGGGTCAGATCATTATGTCAGCTTTTTATGAATCAGGTCTTCATTATATTATTTATTTTTCTATATTTCTTTTGAATATGTAAATTTTTTGAATGCGTATTTTCACTTTTAATAATTTTGATGATAATCATACTTTTCAATAGTTTTTTATCTCTTTATATATGAGTCAACTAAATTTGTTTTTACATGAAAAATAAAGAAAGATAACATAATTAATTTTCAAAATGTTTCTAATTAATATTTTAATAATTTTTTTATTTATTAAACATTCAAAATATTTATATTTTTCAATTTAATTTTTATTATTTAAATTTATCCTTAAAAAGAGTGAGGCAATCACAATTTTACAATTTCAATCACAATATCACGAATTTGTACAATAATAAAATAATTATTCTCTAATTATTATAAAAATTAATATTGTTTTTTTTTTCGTACTATATAAAAAAATTTAATATTTAGCCATAAATTTTAATAGTGCTGTTATTTTAATTTTTATCTAAAAACACAAACTAGTGATAATGCGATGGTTATATAATTTTAATTGATACAAAAATTTAATTAAAAAATTTAAAAATTTGTCTACTTAATATAACATTTTTTTCATAAAAAATTAATTAAAAATATTTATATCGCATAAGCTGAATTTTAATCAAATTCATAATTTTGAACTTTATCTGAGCAACCTTGCAGAGGAAGTGACAGCACGTGGAAAAGACACTTTACATTAAAGCATAGATTGTTGAAATTTTATTGTAATTCAAAATTTGACAGACATAATATAACTTTGTTCCAAATTCTCATTTCTGAGTATTTTTCTTTCAAAATCAAACGCTTGAATAATTTAAAGGTCTGTCACAAACTTTTTGTATAGTGGAAGAAAAGTTATCAAAAAAATTCACATACCCATATTAGATTACTAATAAGCTCGGCGAAAAGAGAAATAAAAGAATATGCAAAAGATAAAATAAATGTGTTAAAAGTATATACGAAAAAATAAAAAATCATTAAAAAAAAGAGTTAATTTGCATCACGTGGTGTGCCTTACAGATAGGGCAAGGACTCCCGTGAGAGAAAACAGTGACGTGACGTGACGTGAAGTACATATATTTTTCTTATGTTATTTTCAATTTTTTTACATTTAATTACTCATTTATAGTTTATATTTATAAACAATCCATATTTTTGTTTCTATATTTAAATTATCTATTTTAGTCTTATAGTCTTATTTTAATATTTTTAGTTTCTCTATATATAATTTTAGTTTATTTTATAAATATTAGCAAAGAGCCCTAATACTTATCTCTTCAATGTAATAGAAAAGAAAAAAGATAGATACCGAAAATTTTGTTTGATTAAACTAATCCAACTATAGTATCGAGATTTTTTTTTTATTTAATCACATTGTTTACACTACAAGAAAAAAAAATTTAGAGATTAATTTTTAACTACTAAATGAAATAGTTGTTAATTATGACCAAAATAGCTAATGTTAGATATCAATTATCTTGATTTAATTAGTCACTAAATTCATATTTTGTAGTTATTTAACAACCAAAGTTTAATTTGATGACTATTTTTGTCATAATTAGCAACAATTTCATTTGGTATCTAAAAATTTGTCTCTAAATAGCTTTTTCTTGTAGTGTTTAACCTGGTAGCGCAAAATTGAATAATCATAACTATCCTATAAAATAATTTTAATTTAAAACAGTTACATCTTTCAGTAAAAAATAATCATTATATTTATTATGTTCTTTCATAAATTAATGATCTCTATACAAAATAAGGAGAACGAAAATTGTACACGAACTGCTCCTAATATCATAAGAACATATACAAGATCTGTATTTTTATTCTTTAATAGAGTAGAATAAAAATCTGACTATAAACCGTCATAAGGACTCTTTTAGTTATTATTAATTAGTAATAGATTTAACCCACCTGTTATCAGTTGACCCAGTCCAATGCATATTCACACAATATCAATAATATACAATATTATTTTATGTATCCAAATAAATAATAACAATAATGGTTATATAATATTTTGGCAAACAAAGAAGTTAAGTTGGACAAATTACTAATTTATATATGTCCACAAAATAATTAATCCAACATTCTCCTCCTTGGACAACATAATTTAGATAATTTTAAAAATTAATCCAAAACAACCTAGAACATGTGGCCAAATAAAATGCCAAAATATTACAACATATTTAACCAAAATATCCAAAATGAAATGTTTAAGCATCTTATCATTACAGAAAATCATACCCAAAAGAGTGACGATATCATCTAGAAATGAAACACCTACATTTTGGTGACCTTTATGAATGTTAAATATACAATTATATGTCACAATCATCCGTCCAATATGTTATATGAGATTCAAATCTCATCACAATAACAATTTGAGATTGGGTCCAAAATGTCTCAAAATTATGTTATTATTCAAAACCATATAAATAACATTAATTGTGTAAATAATGATAAAAAAAATATGACAATACAGGATAATTGTTGTCATAATAATAAATAATTGATATCAAATATTTTAATAAATACAACAATACAATAAATGAGGTCCAAAAGGGAAGTACATATATATAAAAGAAAACTCCCACTAAACTAATACATCAAAAGACCTCATTACACCCATACGGGTTACATGCTCAACAAAGACTTTAACAGTCAATCCCTTAGTTAAAGGATCTGCGATCATAAGCTCTGTGGGAATATGCTTAACTCGAGTTTGAAACTCCTAAATCTTCTCTCTAATAAACATGAATTTTGTGTCAAAATGTTTTAACTGTTTTGTGATTTTATTATTACGAAAGAAGCACACCACAACAGAATTATTACAATACATAGTAAGAGGTCTAGAGATACTCTCCATAATGCCAAACTTAGTAATAAAAATTTTCAACCAAATTGCTTGACGTGTAGCCTCATAACACGCTATATACTCTTCCTCCATATTGAAGTAATTGTAAGTGTTTGTTTAACACTCTTGCAATAAACAACACCTTTAGCCAACATGAATATGCACTTAGATGTAGATTTGAAATCATATAGGCAACCACTATAATCAAAATTAGTATACGCTTTCACTTCAAGTCAAACTGATCTTCTATAATTCAACATATAATATTGGGTACCTTGTAGATACCTCATAACTCGTTTTGCAGCTTGCTAGTGAGCCAAAGCAGGATTGCTCAAGTATCGTCCAAGCACATTAACAACAAAAGCAATATCAGGGTGTGTGTAAACTTGAACACACACAACGCTGCCAACATCAGAAGCATAAGGAATTTTATCCATTTCTGTAATTTCACAATCATTTTGAGGACACTAGGACATAGAAAACTTCTCACCCTTTTGAATGGGAGTAGTGCAAGGATTACAGAACTTCATGTTGAATCTATCTAAAATCCTCTTGATGTAACTCTTTTGAGATAAACCAAGAGAGTCAAGAGGTATATTACGATAAATCTCAATGCCCAAAACAAAAGAGGCATTTCCAAGATCCTTCACATCAAAATCAGACATTAGTATTTTTTTGGTCTCGTGCAAAAAATCAACATCATTACTAGCCAAAAGAAAATCATCAATATATAAAACAAGAATAATGAATTTTCTCCCACTAAACATCAAATAGATACACTGATCAACTATGGTTTCCTTAAAATCAAGGGAAGTAACAAAATCATCAAACTTTAGATACCACTGTCTCGAAGCTTGTTTCAAGCCATATATCGATTTTCTCAATTTACAAACCATGTGTTCCTTATCACTTTCGATAAAACCATCACGTTGGTTCATGTACACATCCTCAAAGAAATCGTCATTCAATAATGCAATCTTCACATCCATTTGATGAAGTTCTAGATCAAAGTATCATTATAATATGAAAAGAATCTTTAGTAGAACCAGGAGAAAATGTCTCCTTACAGTCTATGTCTTCCCTTTGATTATATTCTTTTGCAACAAGTTTGGCCTTGTACTTTTCCAGTTCTCTATTGGCATCATGCTTGGTCGTAAAGACCTATTTGCAATCAACAGATTTGTACCCAGCAGGTAATTCTACCAAATCTCAAACATCATTCTTCTTCATAGAAGCCAATTCATCCTTCATGGCAACCATCCATTGTAAATTATCAGAATTAGAAGTGGCTTCATAAAAAGAAATAGGATCAATATCCTCAACAGAATTAAACTCATGTTCATACAAATACACAATATAATCATTGAACCGAGAAGATTCAGTAGATGTAGAAACTCTTCCTGGTCCTTAGGCATAGACTTGGAACATCCACTTAAACAATATGATAAACATTAGTATCAACAATAGGGTCAATGACATCATTATGAACCAAATTAGATGGAATAGTCCCTGTAATGGGTGCAATAGGAAAAGGAATATCAACATGCTCCTCTCTGAATTCAACTATAAGTGATTGCAAGATTGAATCATCTCTTGAGTTCTCTTTAAGATAGACTGGACGATTAGACTCAATGATTCTAGTAGTGTGATTAGAACAGTAAAATTTGCACCCTTTAGACCCAATGTTATACCCAACAAAGAAGCCAAAAATAGTCTTGGGATCAAGTTTCTTAATCTCTGGATTATAGGGTCTAACTTATGCTTTACAACCCCATGCACAAAATGTTTCAGAGTAGGTCTCCTTCCTGTCATAAGTTTATAAGGAGTTTTAGGAACAAACTTGCTTGGCACATGATTCAAAATGTAAGCAACAATTCTCAAGGCTTCTCCCCATAAGAATTTTGGAAGAGTGGAATGACCCAGCATACACCTCACCATCTCCATAAGTGTACGATTACGCCTTTCAGCAACATCATTTTGTTGTGGAGTGCCAAGTATAATATACATAGCCTCAATGCCACATTCTAATAAGAATTTAGCAAAAGGTTCAGGATTCCTGTTTGTTTCATCATACCTCCGATAGAATTCACCACCTCTATCATAATGAACACACTTAATCTTAGCATTAAATTTCAATCAACAAAAGCTTTGAGCTCTCTAAAAGAATCCAAAGATTTTCACGCAACAAATAAATCCAACCATATTGTGAAAAATCATTAGTGAAGTAATAAAGTACCTATATGCTTCTAAGGCAACAAAAGTAATAGGCCCACAAATGTTTGTATGAATCAACTGCAAAATCCCTTCTCTTTTAGAAACACCTGTCTTTTTTTTTAGAGTCAGCTTTCTCTTAAAACAATCAACATATGTGTCAAAATCAGGGAAGTCTAAATTATGAACAATGATTTCGTTAGTTAGCCTCTTTTTTTAGAGATGTAACCAAACCTCTTATGCCATAACATGGAAGAAGTCTCAATTGTCTTGCCACACTTGCTTCCAACAACACTACAAATGTCTGATTGACATTGAACAACAAACATAATTAAGATTTAACAAGTACAAAGCATTTGACAAAATTCTAGAACCAACCAAATTGGAGTCAAGAAAAATTTCAACTTTATTGTCACAAAAAACAAATGTAAAACCACATTTATCTAAAATAGAAACGAAAATCAAGTTCCTCCTCATGGAAGGTACATAAACAATATCATTCAAAATCAAATCATATCTACTACTTAATTTCAAACTTGCACTTCCAATGTGTCCCCTCTCGCAATAACACCGTTGCCAACTGCAACTGACAACTGTCCATCACTTGGCCTTCTCCTCATTTTGAGTTCCTGCAAAGAGTTGGTAACATGAATAGTCGCACTAGTATCTAGCCACCAAGTATTAGAGGGAACATCAACAAGATTTGATTCAAAACATACTAGAGCCAGAGGTTTACCTCTCTTTTTCTTCTCTAGCCAATTTTTGAACTTAAAACAATCTACTTTCTTATGTCTAAAAAACATTACAAAATTTGCACTTGCCTTAAAATTTAGGCTTCACCCCAGATGACTCTTCAACTGTAGGAATAGATGTACACCCATTCTTTTCACCACTTTTCTTCTTGAATGAAACTTTAGTATTCTTGCCTTTCCACAAATTTCTCTTCTTGTCAACATTTTTATGAGAGGCATTTTGAACAACATAGCCCTTACCCTTCTTCATAGACTGTTCTTCCTGAGACATAATAGAAATCAATTCATCTACTAACCATTCTTCTTTTTGAGCATTATATGAAGTTCTCAGCATGTCAAACTCAGAAAGGAAGAGAATCTGGTATCTACCACACAAAACAATCCTCTCCAAAACAACCTTCATGGACTTGAGCTTGTTGTACCAATTATTGAGCTTCATTGCATGCTCACAGACACTTCTAACACCATTATATTTAGTCTTAGTAACAAACTAAGATAGTTTGACTTTTTAGACTTCTCAAACTTCTTGAACTTGTTCTCTACATCCACCAAAAACTTCTTGGCATTTGTGGGTTATGGAATATTATCCTTGATGGTCTTCTCAGTACTATGCTTCATGGTCATCAAACATATCTTGTTGGAATGATCCCATCTCTCATATTTCATCTTCTCTTTAGAAGAAGATGTATCTGTAGGAATACAAGGCTCATCTTTAGTGAGAGCAGCATCAACACATGAGATTGCTAGAAATAGTTTAATCGAATCCACCCAATCCTCATAATTAGTTTCGTTCAGCTTGATCAAGAAACCTATTTGCATAGGCAAAGCTAAAATAAAATATATTAATAATAGCAAATTCACCCACAGAATTTGTTGAGCTTTATCTTTAAAGTTAATATCGAGAAGTTAATGAAAACCTTAAGAACATAATAAACTATTCACTAAGAATTATGTTAAAAAATAAACAAACAGAAAGGTAAGTTTATTATTAATATAAATCTTGATACAAAAGTAGAACAATAATATACAATAGAATAATATTCTTAACATAGTTCGTCTTACGAAGGTGAGATTAAAATTATGTAAGACATCCAACAATATTCACAAAATTGATATCTTATCACAATCCGTCCCGAAAAGTTGAGTTCTCAACCATAAAAAATATCCAATATTATTATCAAAATATATTTACATCATAAATGCTCAACAAAATATTGTAAGATATAATCAATCATCAACAATAATACAAATAGGCTAGAGAAGAACACAATTTTTTTTTCTTAAAAAAAATTCAATTTAAAAAGAGAAAGAATGGTCACGGAAGATATTAATACTTCTAAATTTAAAATGTTAAGATTCTAACTTTTAAATAAAATAATAATTAATACATGTAACTCTATATGCTTCCAATCTAATATTAAATGCTTATTATTCCCAAAATTAAAATAGCTTATCATTAAAAATCATATAAAAGTAACAACTAAAAATAGTTTTGAAGGAAGAGCCTAGACAAAACCGACCTCCACTTCACTTCATTCTTCATGAAGAATACGTAAAGTTCACCACTCAGATTATGTGTAAAACCAATTTGCTTCATTCATCATTCTCAATGTCACTGTAAAAGTATTGTTGACATGAAACTTTCTCAATGTCACCATGAAAGTTTTGCTTACATTAACAATGCTTAGATTGGACGTGACCCTAACACGAATTTAGTGTCCTGGGTTCCTTTGGACAGGTGTGACCTATAAAATGTTCTCCCCTGCGTGAAAGACTTATCAATGTTACCGTGAAAGTTTTGCTAACATGAATAATGCTTTTGTGGGATGTAGCATAACACATGTTGTTCCAAATACATGAACTCAATTATAAATATCAATCATTTGTTGTCATTTTCATAACACTTTATCCTTTAAAGTTCTTGTCTTGTTGGGCTATAACCTCACTCTCATTTTTTCACTATTTTCTAAATAAATGGCTTCATTATACATCATTGTGCATTACTATTAGGCGATGAATGAATGCCTCGTTGAAGAAATTAGATTCACTTGTGCAATGTCCAAATTAGTTGCTCTCAAAAGAGGGTGAAACAAGTCATCCTTAGAAAACTGCACAAGGAACCAAAGAAATAGTTGCTACAATGCACATTTGCTACCCGACCAGACTTAGTGGTGGGGATATTATGGTGACAACTGTTTGGAATGAGTTGAAACTTGAGATGCGGAGTAAGCCTGTGTGCACAGTAGTAAAAAAGACTCTTCATTTCTTTCTTAATTTTAATTGGGTGGTATTATGGTGACAACAGTTTGAAATGAGTTGAAACTTGAGATGAGGAGTAAGCCTATGTGCATAATAATAAAAAAGATTCTTCATTTCTTTCTTAATTTTAAATATAATTATTTTCAATCAAATTAGGTTTGTAAATATAAATAAGATAAACAGTTTTAATACATGAAAAAAAAAATCACGATCACACACGTTTTTGTGATTTTGTTTAACAATCCAAACAATCTTATTATACAATAATAGTGTCATCTTGTTATATAACGATATGTAACATGTAAAATCCTAAAATCTTATGATTTTAAGAATAAATTCATAGTTTTGACCACCATGCTTTACAGTTTTTATAATTTTTTTTTCTAAACATGGCCGTGATATTATTTTTAAATAATTCATTAATTAACGTCTTTACCATTTCACAGAATTAGAGATAATTGTTTTAGAATAACAATGTGAATTTTACAAACTCTTTTAAAAATACAATCACAATTTTACTATTTCTTATTTTAAAATTCAATTATTTATCACATTTAATTAAATAAATATTCTTAAAATTTAAACAAGCCCATGAAAGTGTTATTAACCTTTTGCATCACCAAACTTTTCTTCTAAAACTAAAAGTCACATTTTCATCTCATTTTATGAAAAATAAAAGTAAAAGAGATTCAATCCATGCACTATGGCAGAGAGAAAATAAAATAAAAAATAGTAATACCGTTTCTTTTATTTGATTAAAATGAATGAAAAAAAAAAAAATCTAAGTTTAAAATTTTTTCTTTTATTTTTTTCTTCGCTCTAAACTCTTTTTCCGCCTAGAGAAACCAAAGGTTTATGTTTTATTGCACTTTGATTAAAAACCTCACACCATTGTGTAATACGCTATTCCTTCTTCCTTTCAAAACCTTGTTAACGTCTTCGCGAATATTTGTTACACTATCGGAGCATCTCGTTATTCTCTCACTTTCTTTGTTCATCGTTCGCTTTGTGAATGCCAGAAGAATGTAGGCTTCAAAATGCACACTTTTTTTTTTGTTTTTTTCTTTCCAGTTGTTGATCACAACCACTATGAATGATTTTGGGGTTTCCATGTGTTTTGGAGTTTCCAGGGTACTCGGAGAAATCCCATTTAATCAATTTTGGAATTTTTGAACTGGGTTTGTCTGTTCTCTTTTTTGGTCCCTACTTGCAAGTTCTTGGACAGTGAATGCAACTTATGGAAGGTTTTAAAGTGTGCATGCTGTTTTTGGGATTTTGGGGTTAAACCCATCAATTTTGAATTGTTTGAACTGGGTCAGTTCTGTTGTTTGTTCTCTTTTCTTGTTCCTACTTGCACGGGCAGTGAATGCCACTTATGATGTTTTGGTACATTGGTAAAGTTTCTAAGCACTAGAGTTTGTACTGTTGAACTATTCTCCTTTTGCTTGTTTCATGGTTCTTGTATATTGAAATTTAAAATGTGGTGTAGAATCGTTTTGCTGTTCTTGAGAAGTGTTTTCTTTGTAAGTTTGCATTGTGGCATTTGTGTTTTATGCTAACTTTTTGTTCTCTTATTAACTAAGTTTGTTCAGATTTTGGATTGAGTTCAATTCAACTTTCACAATGACATTTGTGTGAAATGTATGTATTTGGGTTGCGAATAATCTATGCATCTTTTCAATAACTTACATAAGAAAACCCATCTTTACTGTCCAAACCTTGATTTCGTTTGTCTCTAGAGATGCTTTTCAAGATAATGCCAACTTTCTGTTCTTTATACTAATTTTGACGTAGATTGTAAAGGAAATAACCTTTTCTTCTCTGCCAGGGCGGGGTGGAGGAAAACACAAGCTTATCAGTTCAGTGGCGATCAATCTTTCGGACCAAATCTAACATTTGGCAGGAATTTGAAGAAGAGTCAACTTGGTGGTGTTATCTTTGGATGCAAGAACGCCACAATGAAAGAGTGTCTATCTAAACAACTCTTTGGTCCGTTCTTCTCTTTCTCTACCTCTTCTTTTCCTTTTTTGAAAATATACCGTGAAATACTATTAGTATGAATTTAGAAACACTTACATGACAATATGGCTCTAAAAAATGGTACGTAACCGCAATTGCGGCCGCATGTCTGCAATGCTAAGGATGACAACAAAACTGCATCTGTGAGTCCTCAGCAATTTGAAACTATTTATGATATTCAGCATTTTGAAATGAAACTTCTGTTGTGTTATTCTCTATATGACATGGGATACTTATATCTTTTCATGAACTTAGTGCTTAAAATTTGTATTATTTATATATGATTAGCAGTGCTGGCAACGAAGATAATGATTGAAATCTCTAGCTCATGGACACATTTATCTGTTTTGAACAGGCTTACCAGCTCAGCACTTCTCTTATGTGAAGAATATTGATCCAGGGTTGGCTCTGTTTTTGTTTAATTATACTGACAGGAAGCTTCATGGAATTTTCGAGGCAGCTAGCAAAGGGAGAATGTTCATAGACCCTTATGCATGGACTACTGATGGTTCAGAGAAAACACAATATCCTGCACAGGTATATCACTCTCTGGAAGACAATTCTGGTCATGATACATGAAAAACCTTTTATGCTCATACTCTTTATTAAAATATTTAAGGTGCAAATTTGTGTTCGACTTCAGTGCCTGCCACTGTCTGAAGAGAAATTTAGAGAATTACTTGCAGACAACTACTACATTCATAACCATTTCTGGTTTGAGCTAGACCATGCACAAACAAGCAAACTTATTTCCGTATTATCATCTGGATCAATTGTCTCTGGTCAATCTGTCCCGCAGAATACACAGAACTGGATGACTTTATCTCGACCTCTTACATCAAATGAGACTTGGAGGGAAGATGAAACATCTAACATGTTTGAATTAGATACAGGCTATTCTACTCACTCAAGTACAAGAACATATTGGACTGAAAATGATTCTTTAGTAGAACACATCCAGCCATTAGATACTAATGAGGTCGAGAACAAAGTAAATGAGGACGAGAAGAACAGCGTCTTTCTGAAACTGAAGGAATTAACTGTTAACTATGAAAGTCAAGAGTTCTCTTTGGCAAACAATGTGAATGATTCTCCTGATATGAATAGCATAGAAAAAGGTTATACGGAAGCGTCAGGTGGTTTAGATAAGAAGGAAGAAAGTTCTGATACTTCGGTTGAGTATCAATACAATATAGCTCAGGTTGTTGAGTATATTTGATGGAAAACAGTAAATGTCATGTTAATTTTGTTTGCAGGCAACTAACTTTTAGTGTATTTATAGTTTGTGCAAGAGGTCAAAGAATTGAAAAGTTTCACGAAAATACAAACAGAGAGGAATTCCTACCTGGAGCAGAAGCTGGTACTCTTTTCTATATTCTATCTGAAATTTATCATATTTCTGAATTGTTTCTCCACCTAACATCTTTAAGCATATCGGTAGTATGCGTAAAATGTATTGGTTTATCAAAGAAATTGACCAAGCATGTGGAATTTCTCAATCTACCACCTTTATAGATTCTTGTCAAGTAATTAAACCCTTATGCAACTGTTAACTTCTACTATACTGTTTGAAGTTTCCAAGTATGTAGATCACCTACTGTTATGCTTGTTTTTACTCATTACATTCTCCTTGAAGATTTGAAATTTCATGTTTAACTGACTCATTTTCACGAAGTTGTTATACTGCAGTAAATGAACTGGGAGAGTGAAACAAATAAAACAAGTTGAGTCCAATAGTTTAAATGTAGTGAAATTCAATTTTTTTGGGTTATTGTAGGATCCAGTTGCAATAAGTCTTACATTGGTAGTATGCAATTCTAGTGTGGGTTTACGAGGCTCTGGGCTCTTCAACTACAATAGCCAGCTTTTTGTGGTGTGGTTTTCCCAAGGTGCTAATCCATTGAATAGAATCTGGTTTCCACCATGTCTTGTAGCTGCAAGTAAGTAGCACGAGTTGTGACACTGACATTGCAGTGTTCATCTCAGACTAGTCAAAGGGGTAGTACACTGCCACCTCAAGTGGGTGTCAAGGTGGCAAAGCCTGGTGGGATGTTACTACGGGATTCTGTTGTGGGGTTTATATGGCCTTGGATTCTCCAACTACAACAACTAGCTTTTGTGGTGTGGTTCTCCCCAGGGTTTTCTTTTCAGGTTCTTTCTCTCCCACCACATCTGTGGAATGACCACTGAAGATCCAAACCTGGAATTTCTTTCTTAAGTTTGAGAACACTCTTAAGTGTGAGAACACATAGTTTCATGTAATTTAGAGTATTTAGGAAGTAAACTGAATGAAGATTATATAAGTTGAAACTTGAAAGTATTAATGCATGGCTGACTTGGATAAGGTAAGGAAAACTAAGCAAAGAAGTACATTAAGCATGCCTAAGAAGCTTGCATTGATTACTTGAGATAATTAGTTAAAGCTTAAAAAGGTATAAAGGATTGCAGTTGGTTGGAGATAACTTGAATAAATTTTTCTGAGTGATATTGAAGTTAGAACAATCTTTTGGAAGTAATTTTGGTATACCTTTACTTGCACTCATTTTCTATTTTTCATATAATATTTCCGTGTCAATATTGGCTTATTTTTTACTTGTCATTCAGATTGAGGCAGAAAAGGAAATTCAGCATCTTAAAGATCGCTGTACGCTTTTAGAATCTGCTTGTAATATCCCTAATTGTTTGGAACATGTTGAGAAGGCAGGAATACAATCGACAGCTGAGCTGCATTTAGATCCCAAAGATTCATTATTTTTACTTGGAGGTTTTGATGGAAAATCATGGTTAGCAACTATGGATTTGTACTGTACTTCTCAGAGTGCGATCAAACCTTGTAAGCCTATGAACTCAGTTCGTTCATATGCTTCAGTTGTGCGGTTGAATGGTGAAATTTATGTTTTTGGTGGTGGAAATGGTTATAATTGGTATGACACAGGTGTGAGATCTAGCTGTGCTTTTCATTTATTTATATTTTGGAATGAGATGAAGTTTTGACAACCCTTTTATCTTCTATCTGTGTAGTTGAATCCTACAACCCTGTTCATGATAACTGGACCGTGTGCCCTTCTTTGAACCAGAAAAAAGGAAGCTTGTCTGGTGCTGCTTTACATGGCAAAATATTTGCTGTTGGTGGCGGCAATGGAGTTGACTGCTTTTCAGATGTTGAGATGCTTGATTTAGATATTGGGCGGTGGATCCCTACACGCTCAATGCTAAAAAGGGTAAAATGGACAATTAAATGTTCAATATTTTAGGTGTTGATTGAGATTTGAGAGATGTAAATATGGTAACTTCAAAATGAACTGAGATATGTGCAGCTTCTAATTATTTGACTTTTGTCAGTTCTTTTTAGCCACAGGTAAATATAAAATGGTTTAGTGTATCTTATACCATGATATAGTCCATATGTTTGCATCAACGTTGTACCTTTTAAATACTTCAACATATTGGTCCTTGTAGAATGACCCGAGTCTCCTCTTCTCGCTTGGAAGAAAACCATTTAGATAATTTCTTTGAAAATGTACAAAATATTTAGCGTATAACTTGAATGCTCTTTATATTTCCAGAGATTTGCTCTTGCTGCAGTTGAACTCAATGGTGCAATTTATGCCACTGGCGGGTTTGATGGAACTGATTACTTAAGGTGTAATATGTATAACTTGATTTTGGTTTTATTTATATCACCAGTTAAAAACTCATCATGCAAACATGGTTGATCTAGACTATTATATTTTTTTTGCCCATATAATTTATGTTTGTACTAATGGGGATGGCACTTCTACATAACTGCAGTTATGTTGAAAAATTTGATCCTAGGGAACATTCTTGGACCAAATTACCTGACATGAATGTAAAGCGGGGCTGCCATTCCTTAGTTGTTCTAAATGAAAAATTGTGAGTTCAACATTTTCTGCTTAAAAGTTACCAAGTAAAATTTATAAATCTAAATTTGTTTTGTATAGAACCATTAGGTGATTGTTTGGAAATGCTCAACTTATCTTAATATCATTTTGGACAAAGTTTGTAATCATAAACAGGGTAATATTCTAAAGATAAAGTACCGCCGTTCTAACTATAGACCAAAATATGAATTTCTTTGGCTTGGCCGAATACTTGTTTCACTCAAAATTTCATGCATTGTATAGGTACGCGCTTGGTGGCTTTGATGGCGACAAAATGGTTCAAAGTATCGAGGTGTTTGATCCTCGTCTTGGGACATGGACAATGGGGGAACCAATGAGTCATCCTCGGGGGTATTGTGCTGCTGTAGTTGTCAAGGAATCCATTTATATGATTGGAGGAGTTAAGGTTGGCGAGGACATTGTAGATATAGTAAGTAAATCTTTTAGTCTAATGCTTTTCTTTTGAAGATGCATTTTTTACTAGCCTCAAAAACTATATCTCTTAAATATCTGTCTAAAAGTATATACATTACAGGTTGAGAATTATAAGGAAGGTCAGGGATGGCAGGAAGCTTGCACAACAGCAGCTGTTAAAAGGTGTTTCTTGTCAGCTATTGCCTGCAGTGATGAGTGACAGAAGAAGGTTCTTCAGTGGTCATTTAGACAGATAATTGTGTGCTCTATCTGTGCATAGAACATTTTATAGGGCATTAACATAGTATGTATATGAATTGGTTGGATGTTTCTACAGGTGAACCCTTCTCATTTTTCATGAACTAAAATCTGAAGTTGTAAGTGTTTGCTAATTGACCATGAGGGCACTCACCATACTTAGATACTAGGGGATATTATGCTAATACGCAAGTCAAATATAGTTGTTTCGCAGTATAGATTCTGGCTGAACATCTATTGTATATGACCATGAACATATTTGCAGTACTCGTAATGTTGCCTATAGTTGAACATTCTTATATGTGCAGCACGTAGCTCTTATGACAGTCATGCATTAGATCTATTATTTTTTTTTGTGATAACTTTAGTATGTGCTTATATTGTTCTTTAAATGCATGAACAAGTTATTGTCTTTTTGTGTATTTTACGTAGTATTTATTTGTTACAATTACAAATTTTAATAAATACGTATCTTTTAATATACAGATTATTTTTGAATTTATAATGAATAATTCAAATTGTTATATAATGTTATTTTTAATTATTGGTAATTAAAAAAACATTGAAATATAATTTAAAAGTATTGATCAAAGATGTAAATATAAATGGGTAAACAGTTAAAATATTACGTATACAAATAAAAATAGAAAGGGAAATTTATTTGCTTGTGCAATAGTAATGTGTGAAATACTATATCTAAAGGGGAAAGAAAGTATTCATGATTTAGAGTTTAGGGTTTACACCTTCATGATTATGTGTCTTTTCAGAGACATCCATTCTTTTGTGTTTCTGAGCATATCATCACTCTATATATAAATTTAAATTGCATCACTATACTATACAAAGATACTTTGAAAATATGACATTCGAAGTTGGCATATCATATTTTAACAATCATATGTTCTCTGAAAAAGTAAAACTGTATTAAAAAAGAAAAAGAATAATATAAATACTTGGTAGACAATCAAAATATATATAAGTCAAGACAATTCGTATTCTAACGAACCAAACCTATTTGAAAAAAAAATGAAGAAGTCAAATACATTTATGAAGTTCGTCAAACCCAACAATTTTTTTTTTAGAATTTATTTTAAATTAAGTCTATCAACACGCTTATTTTCATTTTTAAAAATGAGATTTTAAAATCTAACAAATTGCTCTTAGCTAAGCAATATTTTTCATTAACATCAGGGAATAATTTATTAAAATAATTTATCACTATTATAGAATCTAGCCACGAAATAAACCAACCTTTTTTCAATAATAACTATCTCAATAACAAGCATGACTCCCCATCAATTCCATCTCTAAGACAACATTAACGCAACAATAACAACTATGAATAAAATTATAACAGAATAAAATCATAATAGAATAAAACTCTCCCATATACTCATCTCTATCCCTATGAAAATTCCTCCACATGCAACAAAATTAGGGTTTTAAGAGCAGCACCATCCACACTACATTTAACAAATCTAATAAAAAAACATTTCCAAATAATCATCCTAATCTTTGGAGGCCAATATAAAACTTCTTAATCATAATAAATCATTTATTCATCATCTTTTAGATAAATTTCCAGCCATACGAATCCTATATATAATGAAGTGTTAAATAGAAAGGCAACTCAGGATTATTAAACTTATAAGCATTTCTCTTCTTCCATACCTACACAACATGAATAATACCATTCAGTCTAATATCATAAACCTATGTGCCTCCATTAACCTGCAGAACTTGGAAAATAGCAAGTATAAAGCTATGAATGATACCACAACTAAGCACCTTGTAATCAATTTACCAATTGAACCACCACTTTACACTTAAAATAACAAATGTTGAGAAGACTCTTGAAGCTACATACACAAATTACAACCGAACATATATTAAACCCAGTTTTCTGCCGATAATATTATTATCTAATGAGAATCTATTCAAAAATTAATTTCCAGAATACTAGAAATCTAGCGGGAGGAATACAAGCCTTCCAAATTCTTCCAAGCTAAGGATGATCCTCCTGTTGGGCTGCATCAATTATTATTAGTATAGACCTTGTTATAATCTGATAGTAACATTGGGATCGTTACTTGAGTATAAGGTATAAAGGTTTGTGTCCTAATTATTAAATATAAGTTTTAGCCTAATTATTAAGTATAAGTTTTAGTTTGGATGTAAACATTCAATTTAACAATTAGTATGGAAAAGATCTATTTTTACATATTATTCTTGTTATGTTTTAATAAGCTATTTGTTAGTTTTTTAAATGGTAACTTTTGTAAATATTGCAACTTTATAAAAAAAAAATAAGAAATAAAAAGTTTTTCTTTTTATGCTAATCTTTTGTCTTCCAATATAAACTTTTCGTCTACCCAAGGCACAATATAACTACATCTATCCACGCAAACTTTTCGCCTTCATGTACAATAGGGTATAGCTACATCTATCCATGCAAACTTTTCGCCTTCCATGTACAATAATAAAGTTTGGATCATTATATCCTTAAGTACAAAGACTTGTGTCCTAATTATTAAGTATAAGTTTTGGTCTGGAGATAAACATTCAATTTAACAATTGGTGTTGAGAAGATCTATTTTTACATATTATTCTTGTTCTGTTTTAATAAGCTGTTTGTTAGTTTTTTAAATGGTAACTTTTGTAGACTCTTTAAATAGAGCTGCTTTATTGCAACTTTATACAAAAAATAAGAAATAAAAAGTTTTTCTTTTCATGCTAATCTTTTGTCTTCCAATATAAACTTTTGGTCTACCCAAGGTACAATAGGATATAGCTACATCTACCCATGTAAACTTTTGGCCTTCAATGTACAATAGGGTATAGCTACATCTATCCATGCAAACTTTTCGCATTCCATGTACAATATTAACGTTTGGATCATTACATCCTTAAGTATAAAGACTTGTGTCCTAATTATTAAGTATAAGTTTTGGTTTGGAGGTAAACATTTAATTTAACCATTGGTGTTGAGAAGATCTATTTTTACATATTATTCTTGTTCTGTTTTAATAAGCTGTTTGTTAGTTTTTTAAATGGTAACTTTTGTAGATATTGTAACTTTATACAAAAAAATAAGAAATAAAAAGTTTTTCTTTTCATGCTAATCTTTTGTCTTCCAATATAAACTTTTCGTCTATCCAATACACAGTAGGATATAGCTACATCTACCCATGTAAACTTTTTGCCTTTCATGTATAATAAGGTATAGCTACATCTATCCATGCAAACTTTTCACCTTCCATGTGCAACAGGGTATAGTTGCATCTATGCATGCAAACTTTCCATCTTTCAATGAAAACAAAGCAGGCTTGTCAGTCATAGTAACCCATATATACAATCTATTAATTGGTATCAGAACTAATGTCATTAGTTCAATTTTTAGTAATACAATTATTTATGGGAAGATTGTTACAAGTTACACCATTGTCTTTGTCCTGTAATATAGGTTAGGTAAGTTAAGTCACAATTAAAAACTTGATTCCTAATGAGACAATTGTCTAAGGAAAAATTGAACTAATGACATTAGTTCTGATACCAATTAATAGATGGTATATATGAGTTACTATGACTGACAAGCCTGCATTGTTTTCATTGGAACAAGAAAAAACAATTTCATAAATGCAGTTACACCTCCTCAATTATATGAAAAAATTGCTGAACAACTTTTTTAGATAGATAATCATCATTAGTTGAGTCCAAATCACTTCATAATAACTCTTATTGATAACATCGTCTTCAAAGCAAGCTACAACCAAGACAATCTTAAAGTCACAGAGAAAGAAATGCAACAATCTTCGTCCCAAGTATTAGCAACCTTAGCAGGAAGACTAGCAAATATCTTACTCGAAATATTAAGCAAAATGAGCTAAAGATACAACAACAAGCATCATTTTGAAAATTAATAGGTTTCCGTTACCTAACACCAAACGAGCTTTGTTTTTGACAATGTGAATCAAAAGGCTTTACAATATACCAAAAAGTTGTAGATGCATGTCTAGCCCAAATTTTATTATGCTGAGTGATAATTATTAAAATAGCTCAATTCAAAGTACTATAAAGAAAATTCAAACTAATATAAGAGATAAAATCTAATTGTCCTCACTCAAACTAATCACACTAACCACCTTCACTCGAGGATAAAGTATGCTATAAATTACTTTTAACGTTGTATATTCTTGTACATGCATTCACATAAGAAATTATCATTAAATAATAATATATTTTTTCATTTAACTATATTCCAATAAAAATATCATTAAAATTGCGTTATAGAAGAAAGAACATGTTGATATAACTGGTAAATGAATAAGTCTAGGTTAATTGATTAATATAAAATCGAAAAAATAATTAATAAAGACCTTTCGAAAACAAACTACTTAGTGGAGAGGACGTATAAGAGGTATCCAGATATATTTAAAGATATCTTAAAATGATGTGTTAATTTAAAATATTTAACACAAATAAAACTAAAAGTAGTGTTATAAGGATACTCCAACTACACTGCAAACTAAAGCACAACACATATCATTTACAAATTCTATCTAAAGTTTAGTAATCTGATAGTAAAAGATAAAACCAACGCTTTTTCATGTAAACAAACAATTAGAGTATTTTAGACCAACATTTTTCACAAGGGTTTAAAAAAATATAGAAATAAAATAAAATTCACTTCAGAAATTAGCATTAATTTAAAGTAAAAACTGTCGTATAACTTCTAAACCCCCGAAAACATTCACTTGATAAACTCATTTAAAATCTACAAATTGGTGCAATATATCCTAAACTTGGAACTCCAATCACTTAAAAAATATGCATCACTGCTTTTGTTTCTTTTCAAATGTCGATTTATTGGAAAAGTATAATTATTATTTTCAAAGGTTAATATATTTATTATTAATTATTTATCTATCATATTTCTTGCTCGGTACTTATTGAGCAGTAGTTTCCACCAGCATAGCTAAAAGCAAGAAAAATAATAACAAATTAATCTTTATTAACCTTGGAAAGAAAAACTTGTTTTTCTTTACAAAGAAGTACCAGCTCACGTTTTGGTCCCCCAAACCTTTGGACTGGACCAACATTTTCAAACAAACATTCTGCACCAATACAAACTTTCAGTGTAAGAAAATAAGCTCCTGCTGTTCTGTAGAATGGCGCAACAAATGTAAATTTTCTTACCACTTCAGAGCTTTCAAAACAGTTCAAATCAAGAAAGACATGTTGTATGAAACCATCATCCAAAGTCATCCTTAGCCACAACCTGCTCTCACTTGAAATATTATGGAGAGTGATTTCACATGGCACACCAATGGGTAGCCCTGAAACGAAGGGAAGAGGGTGTTCCATGTCATTGTTGGGAATGCTAAGTTCTGCTTTTACATGTTTGATTGTTCCATGAAACATAAACTGCTTCAGAGAGAAAAACTTGAGACATGCATCAAACTGAAGTGGTCTGCAAGAAGCTCCATCGGTGGAGATGGTACTTAACACTTTCCCAAGTTCAACTATGAAATTGGTTGGCAACGCTGAACTTTCTTTAAGGATAGATTCAATACGTAAATATAGAGTACTTAACCTCTTGAATGTATGATTTAGACAGATGATTTCAATTTTACATATCCTGAGGGCACACGTCAATAACATTAGCTCCAACACGTTCAATTCCTCTTCTGCAGAAAAGCCTATGAACCTACTCATCAATTCTTTAACCCTCCTATCAAGCTTTCCCAGTTTGAATTCTAATTTTCCTATTCGCTGAGAACACAACCTTTTTGCTGGCAGCAAGTGCTCCCACACTTCTGCAAGTAGCTCTATTACCCGGAGATATAGTATAGTAAATGCCAAAGCATCAGCATCACCAGATCCCAAAGAATCAAGTTTCATGGCAGTTAACTCCTTCAAACACCTGCATCATTGGCATCAGCGCAAAGAAATGAATGATTAAAAAGAACAAGGAGAATATTAGACACATGCATGCTGAATTTTAACAATAAAAAATATAAGAAAAAGTGATATTTAAGTATATTATAAAAGCTTGCAGAAGATCTTAAATTTCAAGCAAAAAACAAAGATGCACACAACGAACTAACTAGAATCCCCATATTTTGTATAGAGCATAAATTCATCACACAAATATAAATCAATATTCCCAAATTGAGTTATTTTAAATGAAATCTGTACACAGGCTTGGTTACTTATATGCAACTCACTCGATACAAATATTAGAAGAAACAAAAACAAATACTAACGCACATATGTTGCTCAAGGTATACAACAATTCATCACCTCAAGGATCTTAGAACTTCATTTGTATGACCTGACTGTATCCTCGGCCACATAGAAGGGGGCTTTGCAAGGATGTAGTTTGTGAAGTTTATAACTTCATCGTACAGAGATTGCTGTTGTTCTATCTGATTATTTGCTAACTCTTTCGGGTCCCTCGTGACATGTGCACCAATCACTTCATTGCTAGCAAAATTTGGAGCATCACCTTCAAATAAGGGCAACTGTTCCCCCCCTTCCATGAGGTTAATATTTGTTGCAGAATACTCTGTAGATCTGCTTTTCTCACATAGGCAGGCCAAAAGGGCATCCCTATCCATGATGTCACTAAAAGCATTATAAATTCTACCTAGGAACGTAACTGCATATGAAAACATAACTGGTGGTATTCTGCCTACATCAGCATTCAAGAGTGGAGCAGATATAGAAAGAATTAGCAGTGCAGCTATCCTTGCACTATTAAATTCTAGATTTCCTTCCAAAGTCGTTCCTACCTGTAAAAGCCAAATCAAAAAGTAATAAGTGAAACCACTTCAAACAAATATAGGTACATCTGTCTCATTGACATGCAAAATACACGAAACGATCAAGAAGTTCTTGTATATATACACAAACGCACCTCTTCAAACGTGTCCTTCATAATCAGGCTAACAAATTTCTTGTGATTTCGGCCCAGATGAGAAAAAGTAGAAAACACATCAGCTTCATCCTGGACGCATCAAAGTTAAAAGTTAAACATATGGAAAATAGATTGGTTAAAAAGTAGTTGTATTGAGAATCTTGGCTCCGTCTTTTGAAAGAACAGGATTACCCCTTAGAGAGAGGGATGACTTTGTAGCAAATGAGCAAGCAAAGGGGTGGCAACTAAAGAGGTTGCAAGACTGACCACAACTGCACGTAGTTGACTCAACTTACTTGTTAGAGTATGGAGAAATAGTTCGGCTTTATTTCCTTTTATTTTTTGGGTTATGGAAAGTGAAAGTTGTTTCATTTAATATAAGATCACTTCACACCTTGCTGAGCCTACACCTCTTGCCAATCAGAAGTTTAATTCAAAAACCTCGTCCGAGAAAGATGCATGTAATCAATAAACCAAAGACAATATCTTGGATGGCAAGAGGAAGGGATAAGCTTGATAAATTTCTTATTGCTTCCTTTTTTAAAAAACTATGCTGGAGGACTACTTTGGTATGCAATCCAGCCATGCTGTGGTTAGTCTAGTTTTCACTTAAATAATATCTATAGCTCTATTTATCTTATCCAGTAATGCTACACACCTTTATGGCTATTACTAATAATTTTGAAGCCATAACAAAAAGTTAAACCATGATAGAATATAAAGACAATGATGCAGCAAAGATAAAAATATTATGTAAAAGGGTGAAGAATACACGTAATTAAGGATATTCTTCTCAAGGGACAAGGCTTAAATTGTGGACGTATAAAACTGCCAATGGTGCAATGTGAAAGAAGAGATGATGATGCAAAACACAAATTATTGCATATTTAAAAATTATAAATAGAATATAAAATGGATAAAAAATTATAAATAGAATATAATTATATGCAGTCAATGTTTATTGTTTTATTGCCTGAATTGTGAAATAAAAATACATGTAGTGTACATGAGCGTGTGGTTTTATTGTTGCTGATAAAATAACTTCACATATTGAAAATAAAAGAAAAATAACAAGAGATTTTACGTAACCATTGAAAATAAAAAAGACAAGCGGAACCGAGTATAAAGCAAACCTGTGGATAACTGTCTAAATTTTGCAGGAGTCTGTCAACAGATGATTTGAACAATGCCAGATTGTTTAGCTTCATTATTTTAAGTATTTTCCTATAAGTATATCTTACATCCCAACTATTGTCCACCAGAGCTCCAAGAAACTGAAAAGTGAAACAAAAACATGACTAATATCAATAATAAAGAGCATCACACACACAAAAGTAATGCCATTAGGTGAGTCAGTTAGAGAAAAATTCATAATTTTGGCAATTCAGGTTTATTAAAAATGATTAAGATTAATCCAGAATTCAACTAAGAAAACACTCAATGTCCATAACTAGTCTCAATAAAATCCCCACCACTGGTTCATGCTGTTCGCCAGGTTTTGTTTATGAAAAACTTTTTATCAGCTGAAATTTAAGGACTATCCAAGATAGTTTTTAGTAAAATATTTCCTCCTTTTAGAAGAGGCAAAAGGCACAATAGTCCCCGGTACTTGATTTGATCTTCCCACCATTAACCAAATACGCATTCTTTTCTGTTTGGTAAACCTCAAACAGGCAATCTAAACAATCACAGAAACCATGGTCTCCAATAAAAATAACTTTTTCCAGGCACCCGGCTAGTGATTCTTCACTTTCCAAATGTAATTTTGTCAACCCTAGGGACCTAGTTCATTCTACAAATCTACTAAAATGCTTAGGGCCATTTGGTTTGAGAAAACAATTTCTACTTTCATTTTTTATTTTCACTTTTAATAACAAAAATGTCGCATTGATTTTACTTTGTTTTCTATTTTCACAAGTTTGTAATCTTGATAGGACATGGTGAAAAAAAAAAAAAAAAAGTTATTTTAA
>Ga0209489_100980_pt1 | contig 57456 bp, 29 predicted proteins | sample SiratrowhiteBW_FD_187527 | JGI IMG/M metagenome (GOLD analysis project Ga0209489, IMG submission 187527) | Root nodule microbial communities of legume samples collected from California, USA - Siratro white BW (SPAdes) (version 2) | ecosystem: Host-associated > Plants > Roots > Nodule | place... | reverse complement strand
TTTTTTTTTTTTTTTTTTTTTTTTTTTTTTTTCATACCAAGCAAACTAGTAATGCAGTAATAGTAAGGTAAAAATAAAAAAACCTCGCTAGAAATATTTGTCATTTTATATATTTTTTTTTCTTGTGAACTTTCCTACTCAATTTGTATGAATTAACTTTTTAACATGGGACTAGCTTCTTTGTATTATTTTCTTCAGTGTCCAAATATCATGGATATCATACATTTTTCTTTTACTTTTTTTTCCTTCTTCAATTTTTCATTCTACTTTTTCCGCCCCAAAATATTATAGTATAAACTATTTTAATAAATCTAATATATTAAAGAATATATTTATTACAAATTACAATTATAATTAGTTTCAAATAAAATATTATTTTACATAATGCAAAAAATTTTCCGACCGTAAACTTTTAAGTTGGATTTTTAATAATAAAAAAGGATAATCTATTTTTTCATATGCTTTTTATCCATTCTCGCCTAATTTTTACCTATTCTTCGCCTAATAGCTATACATATATGTAAATCCTAAATAACTGCACAGTGATTAAAGGATAAGGACATACACACAAACTCTATCTATAATCTATACTTTACCAAAAATAAAGATTAATTTCAATAACTATTTTTTAGCAACACATTTTATTTTTATAATTTCGTCTTTATTTTTCTTTGTCTTTAATAATACTTTTTATTGCTTTACATAAAGATATTTTTACTAATATTTATGAAAAATACATTGTAATAATGCAAGTGTAATTTTTCATTAAGTATCATCCCATCATTAAGTATGGATAATGATATTTTAACACTATTATTCATTTTTGATACCATTTAATACTAATATATATTATTATTTTATTTATATATAATATTTTATTAATAAAATATAGTATCAAATATAAATATAAGTAAATAATAATGTCTCACTAACATTTTTCATATTAAGTAAAAATAGGTTTATTAATAAAATATATTGCACTAATAAAATATGCTGCACTGATACAAGTGTAATTTTTTATTAATTATCATTACATGATTAAGTACAGATAGGTTTACTGCCATGTGTCATGTTTCTGATAATCCATCTCAGACGCAATTTCCAATACCAGTTTTTCAAGAACATCTTTCTCCATCTCTACTGCAATATCTTCTGCGTCAACTTGGATGTTTAGCCATGAACCACGTCTTGCCAAGTCCTTTTCAACAAGCTCTTCTAACGTTAAAGATGATGAATGAGGGTGAAAGTGCAAGTTAACAAGTTCTGTGATCTCTTTAACCACACGTTTCTTCACAGCATAAGCTTGGACGTTTGGAACGTGAAGTGGGAAACCACTGTTCTGGTATACCTGCATGAAAGTTTCGATGACACAATCATGCAAGACTGGTTTCTCCTTCAATTCAACAAAGGTGGATGGATCCAGCATTTGGTCACATGATCTCTTCAGAGTAAGTTCATCCCATTTCAGGTTGAAACCATGCAGAATTTCCCTTACATAGTCTATGATGTCTTTGGAGGAGGATAAATCGTTCATCGGATCCAAAGAGAGTCTTAAAAGGTCTTCAAAATGGTTCTCTTCAATGTTTTCATGCACTGCCTTTTCTGTGGAAGTCCTAAACTGTCAACTTGGTTTGACAATAGAGAGACAGGAAAAACAAATTCAAGTATGTCCAGTTTAAACCTTACCTGGTTGAATGGTTGTGATTGGAAGGTTGGTAACATCATCCTTAATAAAATGTTCAACAGCAGATTCAGTATTGGGGTGTTCAACTTTGTTTCCCATGTTTAGAGTATTGTCTGTTCTCTGACAGGATTGGCTTGATGAAACATCTGGTGAAAAAGGCAAAGTCTTGATCTCTGGATGCAAATCCTATTAAGTTTCAAATTTCATCATTCATATTAAGGATAAAAAAAAAGGACAGGAATTATTTGGATGGATTTGACTAATCTATAACAAGAAGCAACATTGATTATTCCTATCAAAATACATGTACATATAGTTGTTAATGAGAAAATCAACTTTTGAGATTACATTAAAATACAAGTACTTATAACTACTTTTGCCGATAAAAAAAATGTAAAATAACTACAAAGTTGTAAAAATATACTACATTGATTTAACAATAACAATTATGACACTGCACTTTCCCATGTAAAAAGTAGACAAATCCATATTTAAGTCCGGTTGGACAATTTTTTTACAAAAACTCTCATAGGTCTTAAGTTAAAAATAGTTAATGTATAGGTTGAAAATTAAACACTAAAGAAGTTATAGGAAAGAATACCTATAACATAATTTTGTGTTTAAATAAGCTTATGTTTATTCTTATAAAAGTGTTTGTGAAAAAGTTTGTTCAAAGAAGTTATAGTAAAAGTTTGATTTCTACGTCACTTCACACTGAGAGTAAATGTCAAAAACTATTTACCAGCAAAGATCCACTTCCTCTGATTATATTATTCATGTCGATGTTCTGAGTAGGACTGTCCATGTATCTGCCATCTGCTTCAAAAAGCATTCTCTTATGTATGCATATTGTAACAAGATTTTATAAGTTCCTAGACCATGCTAAAGAAATGATGAGACAAATATTTCTTATATAGCGCATACCTCTAGGAATATCATAATGTGCATGCAGGTTGTGGCTTGGAACACTATTTTTAAGACTAATGTCTTCTCCCAAAGTTTGCAACTTATTATGCATATTAACAATTGCCACTGATGGATCCTTGATTTTCGGTCCTAAAAAATTATACGAACCTTTTTCCCCTTCTTTTTGAAGCTTCAACCTGGTTCTCGGGACCATCTGATAGTTGCTATATTCTCTCATCCTTTCAGTGATGGAACTGTGGTCACAGTACCTATTCAAGCTTGGCAAGGACAATATGTCAGGAGGCGAGATTGATCTCTCTAGAGAGTTTATGCACCATGTACATTCCTCAATTCCACAGTTTAACATCTGAGACCGACTCTTCCTACTTTCAACGTGCATTTTCAATATATTTTCTTCACGAGGGCCAAGTGAAGTGTTCTTACTGCAACTTTCACCAAAAGAAGCAGCTTCCTGCCCTATACATAACTCAGAATCCTTGAACATGATAATGTTCTCTCTCTTCTTCAAATCATGATATGAATCGAACCTTTTTCCAGTATTACTAAGGGCTTTAATTGGTGAGTTTCTTTCAGAAATTTCCAATTCTTTCGCTTTTTTACCATCTCCCAGGCCCTTTGAACTGGAGGAAAGTTTACTTGGCATTCCATTTGTTGTCCTCCACTGCTGTTCTTGTCTCCTTACGCTCATGACATGCTTCAATTTTCTCTTTATACAACTGAAGGGAAAATGTGAAATCCTAGTGTTTTGTGCATTACAACTGAAGCCATTAGGCGAATGTGGAGGGCTAACAAAGCTTGTTTCTACAAAATTTTCCCTATTAACAGTGCCAGGCTTCAAAACTACTATTGTCTTTGAGGACTGAGGCTTACAACTTGCCATCGAATCAGATCTATCAAAGGAATTAAGAGGTTTTACACATTGTGTAGGATTACTATTTTGAGGCTTATTTAATCTACTCATCCTTTTCTGCCTTGCCTTCTGACATGGTTCTTTCACTTGAGATCTCTGTAAGTCCTGAATCTGTTTTACTAACAAAGAGTTTGGATCTTGCAGAAGTTTAATGAAAAGTTCCTTGTTTGAATATAAAATCTGTAAAGCATCCAAGAATTGATTAGGCTGACAGCCTGCTCCATCTTTGCCTTGATAATGTGTATTGATAAACCTCTGATCAGCAATCATCTTTGTCACTTCATTTTCCCAATCTGCTACCTGATCATTCACCATGCTGTTGATACTTCTACAACAGTAATCTCTTCCTCTGGAACTTACCTGTAATTACAATTATCTGTCAGTGCATTACGTTCTCTATTATGAGAGGAGTGCATGGCACCACTTTTGCCGAATCTGGCTATCTACACGTGGCAATTTCGAAGCTTTACAGAAAACTTCTAGGTTCATAATGTATGGATTTTTTTCTTCATGAAACTAGTCACCAGATCATCAAAACAAGACACTAACTTTTTAGACCAAGGCTGAAGGATGATTTTGAAATGTATACTAGGATGCAAGTCTTTTGGCCATCATCACAGTACAAAAATTGTCAAGGCCTTCAAGATTTAAAATGCTACATTATTAAGGAAAATTAAAAGATTTCTTCATGTCATAAAGTCCTACACCTACCCCCACACTTATGAATTTGAGATTAAAAAAATAGGGTAATAGAAGAAAAGAGTAAAATGTCAAAACAAAATAAGATCTAATGTCTAGGAAAATGCTTTCCTCTCTGTACAAGAGATATGGTTAAAAAACTTCCTTGACGTTTAAATTGAAATAACAAGTACACTGGATAAGTAATGACAGTATCACGAGTGACTTAAAGGACACGTAAACAGATGAGAGAAGAGGTAAAACATATGACCATGTTAAAAGGGTAAAAACATCATGCATGGGAAGATAAATTATTTTAAGTAGAATCTTAAATGCAAGGGCTCCTCTTATAACATCAACCTTAGAAAAGGAAGTGTGTTTGATCAGAACTTACACCAATTTGAAGGTGCTTCTCATCAACTGTGCTAGCCACACCTGAGCTACTTCTGGATTTTCCATTTTCTGCAGCTGGGAAGAAAAGATGCAGAAAACTTACAATTCTTTTTTTATGTAAGGTTTAAGTAAAAAATGGGAAATGAAGGCACAGGTTGGCCAAAACTCTTCATTTTAAAATCGTAGCGTATTTTCTTTAAATCTATTCAATACCAAACAAAGAAATATCTTACCATTTGCATGAGCATTCAAATGCCTCCTATTGGAAACCAATCTTCTGTCGGAACGACCTTCACGAAAATTAAAGATTCTAAACATTCGCCACGTACAACCTGTTTCGTACGTTTGGTTAACCCGAGGAGGAGATCTTTTCGCCATGATAAGGAGGAAAAATATTATCTGTGAGCTTTGAGTCAAGTTTAATGGTAAAAAGTTTAATCCTTGTAGGTGAGTACACCAAGCCTGTACAAAAACAGAAATAAGGAAAGGTTAATCCTTGTAGGTGAGAAGTAGTGAACTATGTTCAGCTTCAGAATGGCATCCAAAAGACAATTAGAAACACCAGAATTCGAAGTATTAATTGATAATCAGTTTTAAACCCCACAAAAAGATTTAAACTAGGAAGAGTTCATTTTACTATCGAATGATCATACTTTCTTAAACTAAACAAGTATACCTATATATTGATCTATAATCAATTGAGAATTTGCATATTCACCCAATCACCGAACAAAAGAGAACTGTTTGTAAAACACAAACACGTGAAGATCAAAGTTACTTTCTGCATACCTAAGTCCTTTTTTTTGCATAGTTAAGTTTAACAATGGAAATTGTAATTGTAAGGACATATCAATCAAAGGTGAGAGATACATACCAGGTTGTAATACCTCCTACAGCTTAAACAAGAGCATGATAACGTAGATCTAGAGTGGAATAAGGAAGTGCGAAACGCAAAAAACACAGGGAAAGGGAACGTGTGTGTGTGTAAATAGTGAAAAGGATTGTGATTGGGACACCAAATATTATGACAGTGACTGGTAAATTGTAAAATAATTAGTGGTTGAGGAAAGCTTTTGGGTGAAGGCAACTTGGCTTGGTTTTGTTTGGTTATCTGAAACCTTTCTAAACATGTCCACCACTTCCGTTATGCACCATCCTTTGCATGTCTTTCATTGTCTTAGTGCCAGATATACAAATATTTAGTTCGACAATATGTTTAAGGTTGAAGGAATGTGATTATGAGCATACTAAGTCCGTTTAATGGAAAAAAGTAGCAATCAAAGTATGATGTTGTGCTCCTTTCTGAGTTGTGTTGTTGAATGGAGGTGTCTTAGTACCAAAAGCGGTGCCGTTTAAAGGAAAGTTCCCTTTTGCAGGAGAGGAGGTGTTGCTTTCATTGATGTGTTAGGAGGGAACAGTCCTGGCCCCTTCTCCTTCTTTTGCTACCACTGTCAATTAATTCAGAGTGACACTTATGTCCTCTCCTCTCACATTGATGGGGTGCAGGAAGAAGCAATTGCAGAAAGGTAAATGCACTTTGGGCCGAGCCCAAGAAGAGAAAACTGCATTTAGGCCCAATCCAGACAAAAAAAAATTCTAAAAACCCAAGGAAACCCCTTCAGTGTAGTCGCGAGTGCCACTCCCTTTGATGGCGTTATCATTTCTCCGTGTTCCAAGCTTGCTTTCTCCAACTGCAACTGCAACTGCAACTGTAACCACCACATCCAGTGTAGTAAAGTTCCAACATTTTCGCAAACCTTCTAACTTCACACCCTTCTTTCGCTCTTCAATTTTATGTCCCTTGGTACGGGCCATTGGGCCTGATGGAAGGTTCTACCCAAGCCCAGCCGAGGACGACCCACCGGAGGCTGCCGAGGACTCCTCCCATGGCTTCTCCACCTTCCAACAAATCCATCGCCAAGCGGAACGCGCGCGCCAAATCGAAGAGGAGGACTACAAGAACAACCAGGCCACGTACCTCGCCGCCATCGCCGACGTCGAAGACGCCCCCGATAACGTCGACTTCGACACCTCTGGCGACGACCTCTTCGGCGATATCGACAAAGCCATCGCGCTCAAGCGCAAGGAGTTCGTCTCCCAAGGCCTTCTTGAGCCCAATCCCCCCAAACAAGACCAGCTCGCCGCCGCCGCCGCCGTGGATGAACTTCAGGCGGAGGAGCTCGGCGATTTGGAGGAAATTGAACGGCTCCAGGGACTCACCGGTAATGGTAACGGAGGCTTGAGTGAATCTCCGTTTGAATTGGATTTTGACAGTTACGGGAAAAGTAAGGTTAGGATTGTGGACGGAAAGTTTAAGATGAGTTTGGCTGAGCTTTTAGACGAGAGTAAGGTCGTGCCGGTGTCGGTTTCCGGTGATTTGGAAGTCGAAATCACCGGAATTCAGCACGATTCGCGGATTGTTAATTCCGGTGATTTGTTTGTGTGTTGTGTTGGGCGAAAAACCGATGGACATTTGTTTCTTTCTGAGGCTGATAAGAGAGGTGCGGTTGCGGTTGTGGCTAGTAAAGAGGTTGATATTGAGGATACTTTGGGGTGTAAGGCTTTGGTTATTGTGGAAGATACTAATGCCGTTCTTCCTGCTTTGGCTGCGTCGTTTTATAAACATCCTTCCACTAAAATGGCTGTGATTGGGATAACTGGGACTTATGGCAAAACGACCGCCACTTGTTTGATTAAAAGTTTGTATGAATCCATGGGACTGCGCACTGGGATGTTGAACTCTGTTGCCTCTTTTGTCCACGGGGATAATAAGTTGGAGTTGGGTAGCGCGGCGGTGGATGCTGTTTTGGTTCAGAATTTGATGGCGAAGATGATTCACAATGGGACTGAGGCGGTGGTCATGGAGGCTGGTTCTCATGGGCTGGGGAAGGGGAAGTACGATGAGGTTGATTTTGATATCGCTGTTTTCACTAATTTGAGTCAGGAGAAGGAGGGCGACAGAGATGCGCAGGCTAAGTTGTTCTCGAGAATGGTGGATCCTGAGAGGCATAGGAAGGTTGTTAACATTGATGATCCGAATGCGCCCTTTTTTGTGTCACATGGGAGCCAGGAGGTTCCTGTTGTGACGTTTGCGATGGAGAATAAGGACGCAGATGTTCATCCCTTGAAGTTTGAACTTTCTTTGTTTGAGACTCAGGTGTTGGTTAATACTCCCACAGGGATACTGGAGATTTCTTCAGGTTTGCTTGGGAAGCATAATATTTACAACATTCTTGCGGCTGTAGCGGTTGGGATTGCTGTTGGGGCGCCCTTAGAGGATATTGTTAGAGGGATTGAAGAGGTTGATGCGGTTCCTGGGAGGTGTGAGTTGATTGATGAGGAACAGGCGTTTGGGGTGATAGTGGACCATGCCAGTACTCCTGATGCATTGTCTAGATTGCTTGATTCTGTAAGAGAGCTAGGACCTCGCAGGATCATAACTGGTATGTTTGTGTTGTGTTACTGTTTCGCTTATTGCTGTGGAAGGTTTCCTTTATAATTTTGTTTTGGACATGAACAAACTGTACCAACGCATTTTTCTTTTGGAACGTTAAAACTACATACTTCTTCAGATGCCCTGGAGTTCGAAGCCTTGGATTATTTGATTGAAATATGCTCTCTTTATTGTGCATCTCACAATTTCTTGTTCACTTTGAAGTCATTGGATGCTGTGGTGAGGGCGAAAGGGGTAAGAGACCTGCGATGACCAAGATAGCAACAGATAAAAGTGAAGTGACCATGCTGACATCTGACAATCCCAAAAATGAAGACCCATGTATGTATTTTGAACCTTGAATACAGGCAATGTAGGAATATTTGTACATGCTTTAACTAATTTTGACATGCTTTTTGTCTTTATGTCCAGTGGATATATTGGATGATATGTTATCTGGGGTAGGATGGTCAATGCATGACTACCTCAAATATGGAGAAAATGACTATTATCCACCTCTTCCAAATGGTCATAGACTTTTTCTCCATGACATTAGGAGAGTAGCTGTGCGAGCTGCGGTTGCAATGGGAGAGGAGGGCGATGTGGTTGTAAGTTAATGGAACTCCTATGTTTCACCCTCTGATGTAGTAGAATTGAGCGTAGTTGTGATGTTCCTTTTAAAAATTTGAAGAATATTAAGATTTATATCAAAGTGATATTTCTATGGAGCAGATTTTTCTTAAGAGGCTAAAAAGAAAACCAACCAGGAAGAACAACTATATTGAAATATGTTGATTAAGAGAGAAAAAAATAGGGAGAGGCTTAAATTTGAACACGTTGAAGAAACCTAGAATAACTATACGTCATGATCCACAATAACAATCCTTATTTTGCATGTGGATGAATTATCCTTTAACATCCAGCTTCATTATGGCACTCATGGTGTGTTTGCTAGGGGAGAATTAGGGGGAGAAAGTAAGATGGAAATGAATTGAAATGTTTGGAGGGGAAGATGTAATTAGGAAATAATTTTAAAAGTAATGGGGCTTTACTATTTTTCACCTATTTTCACTTATCTCTATCTTTCTCTCATCTTTTCTCTATTTCTCTTCAACCAACCGCCTTTTTAACTTCAATTTTATTTCTCATCTATTTTCCATTCATCCTTTTTATGTCCATATATCGTAGTTTACTCTATATACCCATTAGTGATTCAATGAAGCCATGACTCAGTTCCGTCACAAATGTGGGAATTCTAGTTTGACATTTTGGTAGCCTTGCTTTGATTGAAGCCTTAACTAATCTTCCCCTTTTATTTTCTTACTTGCGATTGATGCAATCCCATCCTAGTATAAGGGCCCAAACCAGACTAACTTTTCTCAATGATTTGTGCTTCTTGGAGCTGAGAAAACTTCATCTTAGCCGTCATTCTACTATTGATATCGTATTCTATGTAAGATTTAGATTGACTGTTTGAAAAAATAAAATACTGAAAGCCTGATTAGTGGAGTTTAGTAACCTGCATACTCTTGTTTTGACGTCTTTTTGAATTAATTCTTTAAGAACATCATATCTTAAATAAGTGGAAATAATCCGCCAAAAGGTTAATGTAAACAAAGAATTGTTAATGTGGGTCGTGATGCGTGCAACAAGTTTATACTTTTATATGGATGGTTCAGGTGGTTACTGGCAAAGGCCATGAAGCATATCAAATAGAAGGTGATAAGAAGGAGTTCTTTGACGATCGAGAAGAGTGCCGAGAGGCATTGCAGTATGTTGATGAGCTTCACCAAGCTGGAATAGATACAAGTGAATTTCCATGGAGGTAATGTCCAATGTTTTCCTCTTCTATACCCATTTGTTACTTGAACAAGCTTGTTATTGTCAAATGTCTAAGATGACCATACCTTAAAACAGAATAAACAACAGCAGAAAAAAAACACAGAAGAATAGGAAATGCCGTCTCTCCTCTCTAAACTAAAAAAATCACATGTTTATTTCGTTTTTTGTCTCTTGTTACTGTTTCAGGTTACCAGAGAGCCATTGATAATGGGTTGGTGTCTGACTGCAACTCTAGCAAGTTAGCAGAAAAGGGCAAAAGCTGGAAATTTCAAGCCCAAAAATAAATAGCTTTCAGATTCCGGCCAAAAATTGCACGGTGGGCTCAGTACAGATAGTTTATCCAACCGCGTTTAATTTTGTGTATACAAATGTAGTCATAATCTCTTTTTCCCTCTTCCACTGTAATTCCACGTCTTCTAACAAAATTATGAAGAGTAATGCATTAGTTAGCTTCCTCTTTCTTAGCTTTGTACAACTGTTCAGTCTTTGTTCTTCGAGTATGGGTAATTCACGGCCATTTTTCTCCTGTCTTGTTTGTTTACAGTACATCTTACTAATTTATATTCCAAGTAAAATTCATATTTTAGACATAACAAAATATTAGCAACTATTAAATTTTTTTATTAAATAAAATACTTTTTTGAGAAATTTAAATGTGTCTTTAATATTTTTATGAGTAAACAATTAAATAATTACATAAATATTGCTCTTTTAAATAATAAGAAAAAAACTTAGTATACAAATTTTAATTTTATTTGAACTTATTGAAATAATTAAACACCTGTTTGATTTGTATTAATTGTTACTTATGTTTATTAAATGAAAAATAACATTAACACTGCAATTAACATTTTGTTAATATACAATCATATATGTGGATTTAGATTTTAGAATACCTACTATGAATAGAGTTAGAATAATTGTAAGCACATGTTAACGATAACTTTAACATATGTAACCATTATTAAAGATTAAATGTTTGTTTAATTGCTTCAATCATTACCAAAATTCAAATCAAATTTACAAGTTAAAGCTTTTATATTAAGATTGTTATTTTATTTTCCATTATACTAAAAGGAAATATGATTATATTTAGTACATTTAACTGATTATTTATCCTTTTTCGTTACCTACAATTTTCTTATCCTACTTCTCATTCATACCTTCCACGACTTTACAAAATATATATGTATTTTTAAAAGTCTATTCTAATATGAATAAGAGATGGTGCAGGAAAATTGTAAGGTAATGAGATACTAATTCATCATGCATACCATGGTTTCTTATTGCACCCTATGGAGAATGTGGAAAATATAAAAAATATTCTTTCGTTGAGCAATGGCGAACATATGGTTCTCTTACCGTATTATCTGCAGAGCTAACGTCATTTTACAAGGTTCTTACCACCACCACAATTCATAGAAAAGCATGCACAAATGTAATCACCATTTATGAACATTTCAATAATAAGCTCTTAACATAAAGCTACAATCGAAGAATTTATGCCACTATTTCTTCGTATAATTCAAAAAAGCATTTTCAAATTGTACATCAAATTATGTAATATGAAAACATGTTTTATACTGTATAATACATAATGTTGAACAATATTAAAATTTTTAAAATTTAAAGTATACAATTTGAAAATATTTTAGATCATCCAATCCAAAAGTTTTTCAATAAAATCACATAAAGTTTTACATTTTACATTTCTCACAACCACGGAGGTATAAGAAGAATTTATGGCACGAAGACTCCTGAGAAACACCTTACCCTGGAAATATAACCTCCAATACCAAAACATATATAGAATAAACTCTTTAAGGCCCCACTTATAAAATGTACAACAATATAATAAAAAAGTAATTCAAATAACATTATGGTTTAATCATTCACTACATTATCTTCAATATAAAGATTATATCTAGCATCTTTTGAATCATATAGAAAAGTTATTGGAGTATATGAATGAGATATGAAAAAATTTAAAATTAAAAAAAAATTACTTTTCATGTGTAAAGGAAACCTAAATCATAGATAAGTTGAAAGTTTTTCAGTGTACCTGACAATAAAGTCGATCATGGTCAAACAAAATGATTATTTTTCAGCTTTCTGAGAGAATTTTTACAATATAAGTATTTTTTTAAAATAGTTATTACCAAGCATTCTCAATAGTATTTGGTAAATTCGTTGGTTTGATTCTTCTGAAATTTAAAAATAAAGAATCGTGCTTAGAACCAAATTCAGTAGTTGTTTGTTTAGAAACAAATTTAAAAATAAAGAATCGTGTTTAGAACCAAGAAAGTATAATTATTAGTTTGAGAAAATCATATCCCAAATACTGATAATCACACATGCTATGTATGTACATAAGGAATCATATCCCAAAGCATACTTAATATTTTATAAGTGAATCAAAACTTTTGAATAAAGATTAAACAATTCAAATCTGAATATTTTAAATTACCAGAATAACGTAAGCCAATTCCTCAAATAATTCAGATTTGTTCATTATATGAATGCATGAAAAAATACTGAATCTCGTAAATATGAATGATGTTTTTTATTGGAATGATTGTTTATATCTTTCATGAAAATTAATTTATATTACCTTATCTGTTATTGACTTTGGTAACTCTGCTCTTCAGAAAGTGAAAACAAACTATTTTGTAACTGAAAAAGAAATCATTTTGAAACTTTACTTACCAAGATGGTTAATTTATTCCTCCTGTCTTTTAATCTTGTATTTTTGGTAGCTCTTCTAGATCTAATTATGTGCATGGCACTAAACTTTATGGATGGGCATGGCCAAACCAAGATTATTTTACATTGTTCCATTCAATTACTAGTTTTAATATTAAATTAATGGAAATAATTTGAAAGAACCTTTTTTTTCAAGAAAAAGATAAGATATCATCTGCAAAATTGCAATACCCACCATATTTGAAGTTTAGAAGTGGAAAGAAGAGAAAGGTTGTGTGAGAAAAGCAGATAATTTAACAAAATGAAAAGTGCTATATTAAGAAAAGAATGAGGTGGAAATTGAGTATATATAAAGTATTTTTCTTACTTTAATGATTGAATGGATGAACATTACTAATTGTGGCATTTGGTGGAGTGGATGAGAAAGGGAAAGACCATGCATGTGCACATCACATCATGTATAAGATTCCAACATCATAATGAAATGAGAAAAAGGAAAGAGGAAAAAAAGATAATATGAAGAGTCTAATGACATAATTTGGTTGAAAATAATGTTTTGGAATCATTACCAAAACTCTCCAAAATATTATGTTGGATGGGCATTAAGGTCTTCTCATCCTCTCATTAATTCATTTAGTTGAACTCATCCTCTCATCTTCTCATCTTCTCATCCTCTCAATAAAATACTAATATATTAAATAATAAATAAAGTTCAACTCAGTTTTGTTTTATAATTTAAATTTTAAAATATAATCACAAAAGTTAATTAATTTTCAATATATAATTCTTAATGACAATCCAAATCCATAAAAACAAAAGTTATCAACACAATCTGATAACAAGTGCAAGAAATAAAGATACTTTGTTAAAAAACAAAACGTCGACTCATATAGATCACTACTGGATTTAACTGCTTTTAATAACATCTGATAAGATAGTTACCATTTGGGGTTAAAAGACAAATAATATGTTAGATTTAATACCAGTTGTTAAGTTGAGCGTTTATTATATATAAAAAAAATTATAATTAATAACTAGAATATAGTTAAATTTTTTATTTAATAATCCAAGTATTATGATGCGATTATAACTTGATGACATCTGAGATAAATTATAGTTTAAAAGTTGGATTTTCAAAGGCAAAATTTCACCTTTGAACCTGAAGGATAGCGGCTCGAAAGAGTGTCAGAATTTATGATTTTAAGCCAACAAAATTGCCAAAAAAATCGATACTAATTTTAGTTTTTAAATAAAGTAAACTAAAAGAAGAAAATAGTAAACTAAAGGTCTTGAAAATGTGAAAAGTAATTGATTCTGTTCTTCGAAAAAGTTACACTGCCATTGTGTAAAAGGAGTTTTGTAAAGAGCCATCACAAATATTCAAGAGAAGACTATTGACCACAGTTAAAGTTTATTTAAACATAAAAAGACTTCAGAAATATATTTCACAAATAAAATGATGATCAAAATATATAGAAATGGGTTAAACAAACTACTATTCCTGTTAAAATAGTAAATATCTCTTAGGGATTTTTTTTCCGTAAATGTAGCTAAAAGGACCTGAGTAATCTAAATGGTTTTGTATTTATTATTGCTTACAATATACTTAATGTATGATGATTTCAATCACAATAGTGTGTAGTAGGGAAGTAGGTATATAATACAGAAAGATCTGTCCACAATTTGGACAATGCCTAACTTATTATTGTTATCTGTCTTTTTCATAATGGGTGGATATATATACATTATAAATTTTATATCATAAATTAAAAGTATTATGAGAAGTAAAATAGAAAACGATTTATCTATATTAGTGGGAGAATCTACGTATATGGTTATAAATATAAATACATGGAAGTCTTCTTTAAAGAAATTGTTTACGTATGTACAGAGATAAGTAAGGACTTAGGCGTCCATGAAGTTTTGAATATGAGTTTTTAAAGATGAACAAAAATAACTAAAAAAATGTGTTGTTAAATAAATAAATAAATAAAATTAAAAATGTAGAGGTAATGGGCATGTGTGACACGCAGGTCCAACAAGGTATCTGTGAAGTATGAGCTGTTGAGCACAAAGAACATATAAAGCTTTATGGGAGGGCCCACTCTGCTTTTCGTATACATGTTATCATAGGTCCACAATTCATCATTCTTTAAGTTCATCTAAATAATACAAAATGTAAGATCAAAGACAAGAATCCCTAAAACCATTCAATATCTGCACAAATATTATATGCACATGTGTGTGGATTATGAACCAAGTTATGCTTCTCTTTCATAAGAGCCTAGGTTCAATATTTGTGTTTAAGGTTTTATTTGTTTTGAACTTTCATGATTCTATTATAATTTTGTTCTTATAAGAGGGTTAGTGTGTTAAGACAGAATAATGCATATAAAAGTACTGAAACAAGAAACACTTTACCATTACAAAACAAGGTCACCAATTCCAAAATTATAATGTTATCTATTTTAAAGAATAAAGCATCAGTAATTAACAATACCATTTCAATTATTTAAACTCAGAAGATGATGATTCCAACTTTGTTAGTGCTTAACTTTAGAGTAAAAAATTGAAAAGGGTTGAATAACCTAAAATATATAATATGTTTGATATAAGATATTTTTATGTGATAAATGAAAATTGTTGTTTGTTGATTTTTTTTTTCAAATACATAATGTAGTGTTTTTTTTTTTTTTTTAAAAATTTTTTTTTTTTTTTTTTTTTAAATAATATGCATTTATTTTGAATAGGAATACCATATATATACGAAATTTTTTTTAATTATACTTAAAAATTTGAAACTCAACAATCACTTTATGATAAAGAAAGGCTAAATCATTAATCTCTTGGAACAGTTGTCATTGCTAACTTTATTTTATTTCTAACACACCTAAAAAAGAAATTGCACCTAAAAGATTTACATTATATTGAAACCTTTCTAAAATGGGAATACTCTGTTTTCGTTTAGAAGTGATGTGATCGATACCAACTAAGTCACTGCAAATAAAAGTTAAATAGAACATTTTAAAAATGATTTCAGTAATTAGGTTATTCTAGAATATATGATTCATTTACAGCTATGTACAAACGATAATTTGATTACAAAATATGTTATAATTTTGTGAAACGTATTATTTCATATTCATAGATAAAGTAGGGGTGGCGGAGTGGTTAAACGGAACCAAAAGCATCGCTGTGTTATATTATTCCTTCACGAGTTATATTATTTATATACCTTTTATACAACATTTTCTAGTTATAAATACTCAAATTGACCAAGTATGATTTATATCATCAATTGGAATATTTTCTCTCATGTTCTTATATTTTTATTATTAAAATTTAAAAAATGTGTATAGATATATAATAATATCAGTCTCTTCTTTTATTTCTGGCGTGATAATCAAGTAGGGTATGTTCAGTGATGATTGAGGCCTATTAAATTAATCTAATCCCATTTTATTTTATTTGATGACAGAACTGAAACTAGCTTTTGATTAATGGAAGAATCACGGGCAGAGGAATCACTTTAATAGCTTTTGTGCAACAGTAACAGTAACAGTAACAGGGAACCACAGTTTGATAACGACCACAGAACACTTATCTAAATTTCCATGTGCCTGTCACTTTCTCAACGGTCACCAAACGGTCATTTCTTCTTATCCATCCGATTTCCTTCACAATCCTGTGGCTCTCATTTCCCTACCGTTACTTGGAGCTCAGAAAAAAGTTCAACTTCAACCACTCTCCAGAACCATCCCTAACGGCTACTGTTATCTTTTTTCCACTCTCCAACTAACATCCTTGTTTAGTGACATGCATCATATGATTATGTTTCAAACAAGATTAAAACTTTAGACAGAGGGTTATTCATGTAGATGTATATTTACATATTTACACGTTAAAACATTAAAAAGACAAAAATATTAGGGATGAGAGAGTGAAGTCTGCGGCGGATAAAGAAGAAGACAAGTTTGTACCTTCTACACTTTTCCAGAAAATTATTTTTGCCCTTTTCATAATTGGACACATCACCATGTTAAGACCTTAACCTACGTAAAAAAATTAGTTTTTTAATCCTAGAAGTACTATAATCAAAATCACAACAACAGCCTTTGCTAAGAACAAAAAAACAGCCACACTTAAACCTTTTACTTTACAATAAATAATTATTACCCTGGAGTTGTGTTGTAGTTTTGAGTTTGGTCTTTACTATATAAAGGAGTAGTGGAAGGCTAGGTAGGTTATTAAAGTTGGAAGAGAGGGAGATTAAGCAAAGAAAGGAAAGGGTGTGAGGGTTTTGTTGCAGAGTGAGAATGGAGAATAAAGAGGAAGATGTTAAGGTTGGAGCAAACAAGTTCTCAGAGAGGCAGCCATTGGGTACAGCAGCACAGGGTGACAAGGACTACAAGGAGCCACCACCAGCTCCTTTGTTTGAGCCTGGTGAGCTCAAATCATGGTCCTTCTACAGAGCTGGGATTGCTGAGTTTGTGGCCACCTTCTTGTTCCTCTACATCACCATCTTAACTGTGATGGGTGTCAACAGGTCCTCTTCCAAGTGCTCCTCTGTTGGCATTCAAGGCATTGCCTGGTCCTTCGGTGGCATGATCTTTGCCCTTGTCTACTGCACTGCTGGAATTTCAGGTATTCTACTGCTTTCCCATCTTCTCAATGTTTTGGATCTACCCTTTTGGATCTAGTTCAATTCCAAAATTTTGTTCATGAAAAGATCATGTTTTTCAATTATTTTGACACTATTATTAGACAATGTGTTTTTGTTTACGAATGTTTTGCTTTGAGACATGGAACTGAGCCAGATCTGTGTTTGTTGTTGTAGGGGGACACATCAACCCTGCTGTGACCTTTGGTCTGTTTTTGGCAAGGAAATTGTCCCTGACAAGGGCAGTGTTCTACATTATCATGCAGTGTCTTGGAGCCATCTGTGGGGCTGGTGTGGTGAAGGGGTTTGAGGGTAATGCAAGGTATGAGTTGTTCAAAGGTGGAGCAAATTTTGTGAGCTCTGGATACACCAAGGGTGATGGACTTGGAGCTGAGATTGTTGGCACTTTTATTCTTGTCTACACCGTTTTCTCTGCCACTGATGCCAAGAGAAACGCTAGAGACTCTCACGTTCCTGTATGTGCTCTTTCTTTACATTGCATGCATTCAATTAACTTGGCATGTTCCAAATTTGCAATTAATGTGGCTAATTTATTGTATGACATGATACACTTGCAGATTTTGGCTCCACTTCCCATTGGATTTGCTGTGTTCTTGGTCCACTTGGCCACCATTCCCATCACAGGAACTGGCATCAACCCTGCTAGGAGTCTTGGAGCTGCCATTATCTACAACAGGGACCATGCATGGGATGACCAAGTATGTTCCTCACTTCCATAATTTTTCAAGACTTGAAATTTTGATCTATTCTTAGATGATGAAATAATTTGTTATTTTGTGGTTTGCAGTGGATTTTCTGGGTTGGACCTTTCATTGGAGCTGCTCTTGCTGCTTTGTATCACCAGATAGTTATCCGAGCCATTCCTTTCAAGGCAAGGGCTTAGGCTCTTCATTCTTCCACGTGCTTGCTTCAGATTTAATTGTTGTTTATGTATCTGCTGCTTAATTTGGAAATTCATCATGTGAATCTTTTTGTGTTAATCCTTTATGGATGTAAATTATGACATGGTTACCTCCTTTCTATTGTATTTGTGACACTCTGAATGGTTACTTCTTTTATTTATTCTTTTATATGGATTGCTTCTTTTATGATATTGCCTCAGCAGAAAAAAAAAATGGGAATACATATATTTCGATATGTATCAAGCATGTGAAGGTCTAATATCAAGAAAATTCATCATATTTTTCTCCTATAAGAGAGAAGTATTGTAGAGTGTTAATGTCACCATTCTTTAGTTGATTTCGGTATTAAGAAAACAGTCGTTCAATATATCTGCTAGGTACTAGAAAATGTTTTTCTTTAATACAACTTTTTTTAAATCAAGTGTAAAAATATGATATTTCGACCTATTTTATTTTGACACTACTATGCTGAAAAATTTAAAGATTGAAGAGTTAACCATGATTGAAAGTTATGACAAGAAATTTGTAGAAGTTATCGATACTTCGTCATTTAGTACAGTTATTACTCATCAAGGAATTAAATGAACTTCAATCAAGTTTTTCATTTCCTTTGAGCATTTTCATTTCAACACTTTAATTCTTACCTTTTATCCTTTCAAGAAATCATTTTTCATTTCCATTTACATTCAATCTTTTTACTTTTGAAGCACTTTAACTTTCCAGCCTCACTTACATTTTTGTGCCCATTCGCAAATGCAATGTTCTATACATTTCTTTAATGACTTTAGTATACTTTACATGCATTTTTTTAACTGTTTTGTTACTGCTTTCCAAGCACTTTAATCACTTTTACTTTATATTTCACGTTTTTTAATTGATTTTATAGTAATTTAATATCATTTATTCGTTTTCAATTTATATTTTCAAAGAAAGTAAATATATTTCCTCCTATCTAGACTGTGGAATTATATTTGTTGATACAATTACAAAATTTCATGTTAACTACCATAAATAATAATTACTCTAGAAATAATAATCATTATAAGTAATAAAACTTGTTCTACGAGTGTATAATAAGCAAATGTTTGAGTACGCAAATGATTGTTTTTCTTAAATAAAAATCAAACTCAAATCCTTTATTTATTTTTTTAAAAAAAATATGAGTATTTTGAACTTGAGTTAATAATTTCAACTTCGTTTTAGTCAGATAAAATTCATTTTAAAAAAATACATTTTTTAAAATAAAGAAATAAAGAAATAGACAAACTAAAACTATACATTAACCCCAAATAGTTAGAATTGTCCACACTACCTATTATTGCTTTAGTTCGTTTAAAAAAATTAGCTAATCCATAGCTTGAATTTTTCTTAAGAGATGTAAAGCCACTGAAACAACGTATATGAAATAAAATAAATTTTCAATTCACTAAATTTTCTAAAAAATTTCGGTTACAAGATTTTATATTAGACCATTAGCAAAAAAACATTATTGATCACACTAAATTGTCATTAAAAAATACCAACAAAATATTTAATGTCATTAAAAAATACCAACAAAATATTTAATTACAATAAATATTTTTATTGATAAAGGAATTGATATAAGTAATTCCATTGAAGATGTTACAAGTCTTCAACTTTTTGAAAATTTACACAAATCTATCATTTATTTTAAAAATATTATTTCATCACTTCTTTTACATCACACACGGAAAAAAAATTGCAGGTGTGATTTGAAAAAAAAAAATAGGAAGAGTTAATTGTAATTATTTTTAGTAGTTTCCGTTAATAAATAAATTACCTGAAACAAGTAGCTGGGTGTGTGTAAGTTTAATTCACAAATTTGTGTTTTGACTTGTTTGGTGTGCGAAAGTAAAAATGTGGTTTCTCGGTTGGAAAGGACCGTCAGGTTTCTCAGCCTCTTCGACGGCCGAACAAGTCACTGAAGGGATTGATGGAACCGCTCTCACCGCCATTGTCACAGGTTTTTCTTCCCCTTTTCTTTTTTTTCTTTTTTTATTTAATAAAAATTGGGGTTTATGTGTTTCTTGGTGCTGAGAAAATTGGGGCGTGTGTGTTTGTATTAAAGGGTTTTCCACTTGAAGCAAGTCAATATTTTTAATGTTGTCTGTCCGAGAACGCCCTTGTCCACATGGAACCCTTTTGTGTGATGAAATGAATTGAAAGTTGACAGTATTATTTTTCTTGTTGTGTTGTAGTTTAATGATGCATCACTTAAGGCTTATTTCAATGGTAGCATTTTATCAAAGCTTTGTATGAAAATAGCCCAATTGAAGACACAACACTTGTGATCTCTTAAGAGAATGCTATGTAACCTAATCTGGTATACCATACAGTACATGCTACACAGATTGTTTAACTTTCTTTGGTTCTGATGGTAACTAGTTTTGCTGAATTGTTGAACAAATGAGACCCATATTACTTGTTATTTAATTTAGATGGGAGTCTTAGTTATTCTGTGGTTTTAACTATCATGATTCAGTACTAATTTAGTCCATTTTCAGGAGCATCAAGTGGTCTTGGTCTGGAGACCACCCGGGTTCTTGCATCCCGCGGTGTCCATGTTGTTATGGCAGTAAGGAATGTGGACAGTGGTAAGAATGTCAAAGAAACTATTCTTAAGGAAATTCCCTCCGCTAAAATCGATGTTATGGAGTTAGATCTAAGCTCTATGGCATCGGTAAGGAAATTTGCTGCAGATTTTGACTCATCTGGTCTTTCACTCAATATCCTAATGTAAGAGATCTTAACTCTAGCTGTTTTAAGATAATTTGGGTAATGTTTTGTCTGTTTGGCTCCATGTGAATGATTGATGACCTTTTGTTATGCTGTTATCTTTCTGGAAAGATGTTTTTGCCAATTTTTACTACTTTCTTGGTTGACAGTGTTTGATAAACTATACCTGTAAAATTACGTCCTTGTTTTATTTGTTGATTTTGAAATTTGAAACAAGTTATATTCGTTTGCTTGTTTAAAAGTTGAAAAAAATAATATTCTTTCTTTCCCTTGAAGTAACAATGCCGGGGTGATGGCAACTCCATTCATGCTTTCCCAAGACAATATAGAATTGCAGTTCGCAACCAATCATTTAGGTAATATATTACATGTTTACTTCACATAATATGTGAGATTTCTCCAACCTCATTTATGCTAAACGTCTTTCTAAATCATCACATATAACTTAAAGTTGGTGTTCTATTATGATTTTCAAAAATATTTTTGAAGATTAATGCTTTTTTAATACTATTTTGTAGGTCATTTTCTCTTGACAAACCTTTTATTAGAAACCATGAGGAAAACAGTACGAGAATGCAAACAGGAAGGAAGGATAGTTATTCTGTCATCAGAGGCACACAGATTTGCTTACCGTGAAGGAATTTTGTTTGATAAGATCAATGACGAATCAGGGTATTAGTCTGATTGGAATGATAAATCAATGATAAACCTTTTCCCTATTTGCTACAAGGCTCTTGCTATAAAAAAAATCATAATAAATGTATTCTATTCATGTCTAATGTTGAGTTACCAAAATTGCATAATTTCCACCTCTATCTGATTTTTAACAGGTACAACAGTTATTTTGCTTATGGACAATCAAAACTTGCTAACGTTTTGCATGCAAAGGAGCTTGCAAGGCGCTTGAAGGTATTATAATCATTAAAAGTCACCTCTAGTTTATGGAATTTCATTGGTTCCACTTTATTTACTGCAATATTTAGTGTTCCATGTTTGTGAATAGCCTGCTTCAGTAATGGAGTTTTCAATCCTTTTGGTCTTTTGACTAATTGGTGAACTAATCGGTTTTAGTTTTGATGTAACCCTTGCATGTTTTCTTTGTTCAGGAAGAAGGAGTGGAAATAACTGTCAACTCCCTTCATCCTGGATCAATTGTTACAAATATTTTGCGATACCATGGTTATGTTAATGGTTAGTTTCTATGCCATTCAATTAGTGTGTTTGTTGAAGTATCCTTGCTTTTGGAAACAGGTCTGACGACCGGTTTAATAAATATTAGACATAGTTATACTGACTGATCTACATAATCCATATCAATATGCTTACCATTCTATGCATATATAGTAAAAGGGACATAAAGAGAAGCAAGACAGATGTTGTAGCTGGTGATTCTTGTACAAAATTCTTTGCATAACCATTTGAACTTTCGCCCATGTACTATGCGTAATCATTTGAACTTTCATTCATGTATCTACTACTTGGTTTATGCAGCCCTTGCTAATATGGTGGGCAAATACTTCCTTAAAAACGTGCAACAGGTATATAGTACATACAAATATTATCTGCAGCAGTGTGTGCTGATATGCTGTTATTCTAAAGGTTACACCGGTTTTTTGGCAATTGAATATGTTTATAGGGAGCTGCAACTCAGTGTTACGTGGCGTTGCATCCACAAGTCAAGGGAATATCTGGTGAATACTTTATGGATTGCAATAAGGCAGAGCCGACCTCTCTGGCTAAAGATTCAGAACTGGCAAAAAAACTATGGGAACTAAGCTCAAATCTGACTAATCCAAAGTAGCTTAGTTTGTTCGACTGGACTGAATTAGAGAAAGCTTCATACATGCCAACATTGTATTGAAAATGAAATTTCAGAGAATTAGAAATATATGGTAGCGTAAACCTAATCTTTAAGGCTTTAATAAATTACATCTCCGACTACCATTATTGCTTTGAGACTATTATTGTTAAAAATTGAGCTGTGTATATACTATATAAAAATATATAATCAGTTTCAAAATTGACCCGTTACAATACTCCGTTCCATTGATATCAAAATCGTTACTTGGAATGGTATCAGGAAATAGTATCAATGCAATCGCAATATTACCACATGTGCCGTGCAATAGTATCATATCAATGCAATATTACAGTGTGTTTGGTTAAGAGCATAAAACAAGATTACTTACCTTGTTGGTTGGCAAGAGTGTGAAGAAAATATGGATTGTATGGCTGTTATCTTAGAAATGTCTTCATTTCTTTCAAATTACACATTTCATAGTATTTTGAATGATAAATATCACATTTTAGTTGTATTGTAAGCTACTTCATCATCAATTTCTCCCAACCTTGAGAAAAGGTACGAATATTAGCCTTTTCATCTTGATATTTTTCGAAAATTTTTAATGAAATCTAAAAATTCCTTTCCATTCCCTTCTCTTGGATTAAACGCTACCAAGTTCTCAAGCGACTTTTAAAAAAGTAACCTCATTAATCTGAGTATACCGAATTGAATTGTTCGGGAAATAAAAGCATGAGATAAATTTAAATTTTAATTAGTCCAAAATTTTGGTTCTTGCAGATTGCTGCGACCTTTTCGGCAGTTAAGCCCGCATATGCTGATAAATTCAGCGTAGAGATATCGTAAAATGAGATGAAGAAACCCACCAACAGAGACAATTACAGGAGGAAACTGTTAAATAAATATAATGTTTCTCCAATATTTACAATAGGCATCTCTTTCTATACGCTTTGGCGTTCACCACCATTTTCGGCTAGGCCTAGGATGATGATTAAACACGAAAGACAGCAATTATGTTAGTAATTTACATTTCCTTAAGAGGGTTAAAAAATGTTTTAACGCAAGGCTGAGACTGAATGTTGCGCCTCCTAAGAAAACGCAGACTTCAGACGGTATTCGATTTCGAAACTCAGAACAAAATTGAGATTTACGATTTACCCAAATGTACTACATGATTTTGCTATTACGCTATCCGAATGTGCTTACCTTCAAAACTTTAATGCCTACCATCTGAGCGATCAGGATTTGGGGCATCGGGTTTAACATCCAGGCATGCATGTAGACGTACATAATCCCTCAATAGCTGTTGTGACCCGCAATCTGCCAAGTATGACTTCCCATTGCGGAATTTAATTGGGTCTCCCTGGACAGCCCTCCTAGAATGGTTATTGTCAGATGAACCTACATCCCGGCAAGCATGTGTAGTTTGCAAGTTTCTCCCAAACTGCGCATGCTTAGTACCATGATAAGTGGTATTTCCAAATGAATAAAAACCATGCTGAGGATTTTGGATCATACCAACAACTTCATTCGAGATTTGTGATTGCTTTCTGTGAAGAAATGGAATAGCACTGCCACCACTGGTTAGAGGCGAAGATGAGCCAGATGCAGTACGAGGGCTAGCTATTGGAATAGCACCATTCAGAGACTTTTGGATCATACCCGCAAGTTCATTTGAGAATAGTCGTTGCTTTGTCCGATGAAATGGAATAGCACCGCCGCCACTGGTCAGTGGCGAAGACGAGCCAGACGCAGTACGAGGGCTAGATATTGGAATGGCGCCATTCTGAGACTTTTGAGTCATACCCACAACTTCATGTGAGAATAGTGGTTGCTTTGCCTGATGAAACGGAATAGCACCGCCCCCACAGGTTAGTGGCGAAGATGAGCCAGATGTAGTAGGAGGGCTAGATATTGGAATACAACCATTCTGAGACTTTTGGATCATACCCGAAACTTCATGTGACAATAGTGGTTGCTTTATCTTATGAAATGGAATAGCACCGCCACCGCTGGTTCGTGGCGAATATGTGCCAGATGCAGTACGAGGGCCAGATATTGGAATAGCACCATTCTGAGACTTTTGGATCATACTCAAAACTTCGTGTGAGAATAGTGGTTGCTTTGTCTGATGAAATGGAACAGCGCCGCCACCGCTGGTTAGTGGTGAAGATGAGCCAGATGCGGTACGAGGGCCAGACATTGGAATAGCACCATTCTGAGACTTTTGGATCATACCCACAACTTCATGTGAAAATTGTTGTTGCTTTGTCTGATGAAATGGAATTGCACCACCGCCACTGGTTAGTGGCGAAGATGAACCAGACGCAGTACGAGGGCTAGATATTGGAATAACACCATTATGGGACTTTTGGATCATACCCGAAACTTCATGGGAGAGTATTAACTGCTTTGTCTGATGATATGGAATAGCACCGCCGCCACCGGTTAGGGGCGAAGATGAGCCAGACGCAGTACGAGGGCTAGATATTGGAATAACACCATTATGGGACTTTTGGATCATACCCGAAACTTCATGGGAGTGTATTGATTGCTTTGTCTGATGATATGGAATAGCACCCCCGCCACCGGTTAGGGGCGAAGATGAGCCAGATGCAGTATGAGGGCTAGATATTGGAGGTGACATCCTTCCACTTGTATGCAATGATTTATAAGGCAAAGAGGGAGAAATGGGACCAGAGATCTCCCTTGGTGTATGAGGATCACTGTAAACAAAGGGCACAAAAAAGTTAGTACCTTCTCTTTCATGTCAAAGTACGTAAAATAAATAAAAAATAGCATAAATTTTACCAATATGACATCAGATCCTTTATCCATCACCTTTCTTTGTCAACTATTGAAACTTAACTATAAAGCTACTTGCCTAAAATAAGTGCTAAAATTATGCAGATTCCTAGCTTTTGAATAAATGTACAGCTACAAATATTCATATGCACAAAGTAGACGGTTGTATTTTATATCGTGATCTTTCCCATGCTTAAGGGTGTGCCATATTTGAGTTTGAAAGAGACCTTGATCCACAACCAGCTCTCAAGTTTCTAGGCGGATAGATCCCAGCTACTTCTGAGTCTAAGAATGAATTACTTTTTGCAGGTCCAATGACCTAAAAGAAATTCAAAGTGACGAATCGTGAGAACTCATGGACAACGTAGCCATGCACAAACTGAGAAAAACAATGCAGCTTAACAAAAGATGATTGTATGAAATGACATACCAGAGATCTCACTGCATTTATTATGGCAGTTGGATCTTCTGAAGGAACGGCAGTTAAAATAGATCTTTCCAGCATAGCATTTTTAACAAATGAATGCTCTAGAAGTTGAGCAGCCGAGGGACGATTTTGCGGATTCCTTTGCAAACAAAGCCTCACAAAATCTTTTCCATCTTCTGAAAGATGATCTGGAATTGTCGGAAGCTCCTTGCTGTTCCCAATCTTAAACATAGCAGCAACCTTGAAATATGTGGTGTGAAACAACAGAACAAGTTAAGCAATCAATGTTTCTAGACAAGCATGTCCTCCAAGTTTCCAACCAAGAATCAGTTATTTTTGTCCGAAAATAGATTTCAAATGCACATACATAATATTCAAGATACTTTTAGTCTGTCTACAAACTCACCCCTTCATATTGGCTCCAAGGAGGTTTTGTTGTCGCCATCTCCAAAACAGTGCATCCCAGACTCCATATATCAACCGCAAGATTACAACCATTTGAATTTTTTATAACCTATATAATTAAGGCGGTAACACAGATAAGAATAGACTACACCATAAGACCACTTACAAAATAGTGTTAAAATGAATGCAGAAATTATCCTGACCTCAGGTGCCATCCAGTAAGGACTTCCTTTGAAAGAAAATGGACAAGATGACCCACTTATCTGCAAACCATTCAACATAGGAAATATCAAGTCAGAAAGATGGCAAAGCAGGTTATCCACCCTGCCAAATGAATGGGGCAGGATAGGTGGGCCCCTTTTTTTTTAACAGTTGGGAAAATCAGTGCACCTAAATAAAAAACATTTTTTCAATATAGTGAATGAGATGAGAGCTGAGGGTGCGGATGGAAGTTCGGGAAAAGAGTATGATGGGTCAACTCAACCTATCAAAAGCCACTGATTATGTGAGGCGGGTCTTGCACTTGATGGGATCAAATGTTTATACCCAACCCACCAAACATTGACATTAATTAGGTTGACCTGGCTAGTCAAACCCATTGCCATGGAATATTCAACTCAAATCTGCGCAATGAAACATTTAAATGCTCTTACAAAGTCATAGATGTGGCACAATAAAACATTTAAATGCTCTTACATGCTTTGCCACCCCAAAATCTGCCAATTTTATCCGCCCATTAGGGTCCACCAATATGTTTGCTCCTTTAATGTCCCTGATCAGAATCTAGGGATCAGACCAGGTGAAATCGTCTCACAAATCACATCATAATTAAAACAATAGATACGGATTGAAACCATAGTTATCAGTCTAGGAGACTGGCGCATAGCAGCCACCTCTGAAAACACTATATCGGGCTAGCAGTAAGATAGATGTTTATACAAACTAAATAATCTTGTATGCTTAAACTCAAAAAAGATATATATATATACAGAAATTCCTAATAAATAACAACTCACAAGATTGCACACATGATCACCATCAACCTAGAAGCAATGTGGTAATAAAAATAAAAAATAAAAAAACGAAAGATACTGGGGAATTTAATAGAAAAAGAGCATGAAGAAATTAGTAGAATGTGAAATGGGAAGTTTAAAAGGAAGAAGAGCAGAAGACATAAACCAAAGTGCTGTAAAGTGTGAAGGAACAAAAGTCAAAACAAAGGTATAGAATGGTCAAGGAAGAAGGATTTCAAAGTCTATTAGTTTCTAAAGCAAAAAATGTACTAGAAAATAGGAAAGAAATCATAGTTTTACCCCAAAAATCTAAAGTTCAGAGGTAAAATGGGTTTCTATCACGGGAGCGCCACTATAGAACATGAAAAGACGCTAGCAGCTGCAATGACTGCTATTGAAAACCGCTATTCTATTTCAATCCCATAGCAGCTCAAACCCACTCTGCTGAGCTACTCCGCTACAGTGCGCACTGTAATGATTGAAAAAATATATAAGACTTCAAGTACAATATGCATAAAACTCACCTGTGAACAGTGTTCTTGGCGTGCAAATATGCAAGTCCTAACAAAATTTGCCGAGTATAATTGCGAATTGCAATTTCACCTAACTGGCCATATTCTTTAACCAGCTTATAGATTGACCCACCGGAGACATACTCCAAGTATACATAAAGTCTGTCATCGATCTGTTTAGGCATAAAAATTTCATAAAGCAGTAAATACATTCTGAACTTGACAGTCGGTAGTCAATAGTTTGACAGTATCTGAAGCACTAAATAACAATAGTAGCTGCAACTGCAGTTAAGAAGAAACTAATCGTGTTTCTCAAAACACACAAGCAATTATAACAACTGACTTGTGCAAACGTGAAAGTCTCGATTTATGTAAGCAGATTCAGAAAGTGAAATCATTAATAAAGTCAAAGACTCAATAAATACCGTCTCAGATCCATAATACTGAACAATATTTGGATGCCGCAACCGACTAAGCATTGCAATTTCCTGCAAATGCCATCACATACGTGAATATTCATCGCCATGATTATAAAATGCCATTAATTCAAAATTATCCCTTGTTCTACTGTTTAAACAAAAAGTAAAGACAATTGAGGAAAGTAAATGATTTTTTTTCTTGCGTCATAATTTTAACCTTCCCAAAGGAAAAGCAAGTGTAAGACATGTAACATGGATCATAGAAGGGCATTCCACCGAATCTACAGAAGAAAACTTACTTGGCCAAGTTGCTGTGCACTTTCCCTTGATTTAGCGTCATCTGAAAAAAGGGTTACCTCCTTCATCGCACACATCTCACCACTTTCTCTATAGAACATCAGAAGTTGAACTAAGTCACAATTAAAAAGCTGAAAGAATTTAATGCAGAAAAAAACACAAAGCATGTTTTTAAACAGGACCAGTGCTGACATTAACGGATAAGGGCGATGTAAAAAGTGGAGAAATGCATGTTCAAAAACAATCTGTTTGATTAAGAATTCTTGAATCGCGCATACAGTGATTATTGGTCCTACAGCAGAATATATCTGGCAGGCACTTGAGTAATTTGGTACTGCTATACTACCCCTCCCTTGGTACTTACACCCTACCCAAAATTTACAGATTACTCACACTTCATACAGACCTGTTAAAACCAAGATATACATGTCCAAATGTTCCCCTTCCAAGCAACTGCCCTTTTTTCCAGCGTGAACCTGGGCTTATCGAATTTTCTGATCCGGCTGGACTACGAGGGGCTGAAGGAGTTGTTGATGCAGAATAGGTTGGAGAAAATGGACACAGCTTAGTGACTGTTATTGGAGGAAGGGGTAACTGATGATTTTTTAGTTTCACATCATCAGAGCGTCTTGTATGTGCTTCTGCTGCAGTTCCTCCAGCTTTAGGATGCAGAGGGGTCACAGTACCACTCTGTATCCTGGAACTGGGACCAGGGCTTGTCATTCTGGGACTAACTATTGGAGAACACTCAGGGCTACACCTGTTTTGCGGCAAAATCACGTGTCCTGAAAGATCCCCACCAACTGAATTATGACTAGAATTACGGCCTGAAACCATACTATAGGAGTGCCCAGAAGTTATACCTGGATAAGGCTTTCTTGTCTGTAATTCGGAGTTCAACATTTGTTCAGGACCAGATGCTCCCATTGCATTTCTAGGACTTAATATTGAACTATCTGGAACACTACACAAACCACCTGGGCGAGCTACTTGCAGATTTTGCAGATGTAAAGGAACCCCTCTTGGTGAGGTAGACAATGGCTTATTATTGCACGGCTGAGGACTTGGTTTTGAGAATGTTCTTGAGTTTCTTTGGATAGTAATAAGAGGTTGATTCTTGTGCACCAGACTTCCGGAAATAGAAATAAATTTAGTAACAGAAGGGACAAAAGAAAAGGTAAATAGATGGAAAGCATTAAAAAAAAATGTATCTAGAAGGAGACAAAACTACCTGAAAGAACTATTAATGGTGGCTCGGTTTCCATTTTCACAGTCAGAAGCCAGAGGACTAATAAAATGCGGCGAATCAAATGAGTTGCCACTATCAATTGAGCCTTCACTAGAAACAGATGCAGTGGCTATTTCTCCTTCCATATCAGTAGCGTCCTCCTTGCTTGAAACAAAACCAGGTATTGGAAGGGGAACATATAGAGATGGCTTTGAGTTTATGGCTCTATCAACTTTTGATGTCAAAATAACCCCAGGATTTGCACCAATGGCATCTGAATGATGTGACCCTGGTAATGGGAGTGGTTGAGAGAGAGGCCTTTCTGCAAAACTTTGACATCGGGATACATGTGTAGAGGGTGATGGTGATCTTGAAGGTGCAAGAGATCTAGATCCCTTCTTGGAGAACGCATAATCACGATGTCTCCTTGATCTTCCAGATTTATTATTGCATTTATCTTCAGAAGCATTCTTTAATTTCCGCTGTATGGTGTGAACAATACATTCCCTGTTTGGCTTCTTTTCCACCTCTTTGGAAGAAGACTTTCCCCACCACGACCGCATGTCTTAGGAAAAGCTTGCCAAACACAGAGGAAAAGAGCAGGAACTATTTGCAAATTCTGGGTGTAAATTCACATTTAGCATTCGAACACAAATGTTTGCAATACAATTAATTCAACTGGGGTTCCTCTGAAGTGCCACACCATAATAATCTGTAAAAGACCTCCAATGTTGGTTTGTTCTAAAAAATAAACATTTAATAAATAAATCATCCACACCAAAAGGTTTTATAGAAGTAAAGGAGATCAGATAATTCATAATCTATGTTGTAGTAGTCTGTGGCACTTGCTGAAACCTATTACATGACAACATACATTATAGATGCTTTCACATTCCAAACAGAAATCCAAGGAACCCAGGAACATTGTCTGGTTGAAAATTAGATGGCGAGCTGATAATATGATGGTTCTAGGAAATTGAAGACAACAAAAGTATCCCATCAATTAAGTTTTACTGAGTTGTAAATTTGTCACATACAAACATCTAGTGCCAAAGTACCCTAAAAACGCCCAGAAACCATGGCAGTAACTTGTTCTCTGAAGACAGTTGTATAATTCTATATTCAGAACATAAAAAGTGTGAACCACTGACAATGAAGTAATGAAGATAGTTTAGAAACTGAGTTCTATAATTAGGCAAGGAGAAGCAGCAGCAACAACAACAAAAGTATTATTCCACTGTCTGAAGTCGGCTACATGGATCACATGAAACTACTAGACAAGGTTCACTTAGGCATAATTGACCCCGTATTTTAAATCCTGGATAGTGGTTCTTAGCGACCAGCCCGCAAAATACTATAACAGGATTGTAGAATAGCCACACTTTTGAAATAATTTATACAGTTTATATAGTGTATAATATACATGTAAATTCATAAAAATGGTAAAAACTGCATGCATTAATGACATTCATGAATAACAACAAAAATCCTAGATACGAATCACTAAATATTAATCATTTCTTTCTAGAGAAGAAACTAGCCAGTACACACATAGAGTTATCAAGTCCATTTCATCCATCCTCTCTCTTTCAGTTTTGTATTCAAACCAGATAGCAATTAAGCTCTAAACACAGACAACTGGCAAACAACATTCAACAGGAACGTAAAATCAGTCCAGTGAAGCACAAATAACCAACGACAGAGCCGTAGAGGCCTTCAATCAGATCCACTAGTTCAACCAGCTCTCGAGAGCTAAAACGACAACATACACAGCGATATTCACAAAGAAATTGACTCGAAATCGCACGCACCGGCAATGCCAGGAGCAGCAACAAACCAACAGCAAACAAAAATGAGCTCCGATTCCTACACAGAAAACAGCAACCGAAGCTCAACAAGTTCGAATTCCAGAAAGAAACATGCAAACGATTCTGCACAATGATAGGGTCTCGAAACACACAGATTATTCAAACCAGCAAGATAAATCAAACGAAGAACGAAACACACCGTAACCCTACACTTACTCAGTTATACCTTTCTTCAGCACCAGAACATCGACATTTGCCGAAGATAAAATCCTCGAGGTGGCCGTTCATCACAGGCACTGTAACGCGAAGCTAAAGAGTCAGAGAAAAGCCATGGGAACTTGCAAGAATAAGAGCTAAAAACAGGCACAAAACAAGGTACTTTCAGTTTAGTGCTATTGCCCGAGCGTTAAGTGCAGTGTGAGAAACTAATTAAATAATAATAATAATTAATGATTTATTAATTTTTAAAACTTTAATTAAACGATTCAAAAATATTGCGTACGGAGCATAAACGAGTGGGAACCACGTCGTACTAGGTATCTCACCGTTAAATACTCAGTTGCAGATATGAATTACGCATCCAGTAATCTTGCGGCTGGGGTATCCTCAATTTGGCGCGATCATGGTATTAAATTGCATCCTATAACAGAGAATCTTTATCTCATCTGTACATAACGGCAACTTATTCAATAATCAATTATTTATTTATTATATTTGTGGCTTACCGATTAAGAGGATTTTTTCTTTTTTCTTTTAATTACTTTCGGATACTCTCATTCTTTTTCCTTTTTTAAACAAGCTATAAAACAATGTTTTAAATCCAAGTGAACTTTTCAAAAAAATGTAAAAAAAAGGTTAAATGTGTCTTAATTATTTTTATTTTCTCAAAATTTGAAATAAAAGTTTATATTTAAACATAATTAAAACTGTTTCTTTTTTAAATGGAAAATTTTGAGAGATTAAAATCGTATTTCTTAAACAAATTTAAAATTAAAATGATTTTTTTCCTTGGAACTAAAACTGGATTCATCCTAGATATTGAAAACACAATTACACTAAAAATTATACGATAAATATTCATAAAGTATTATTTTGTATAATATTATAACAACGTTTGGTACTAAAATATTAAAATAATATTATAACTATTGAGTATTTACTGAATATATTTAAAATTTAATAGTTATATTATTTAATATTGAGTATAATATATTCAATATATTAATTAATGTTGAAGCATACTGATTAATACTAATGTTTAATTAATATTAAATATTTAATATATTTATACATTAACATGACAATAGTGTTAAATGTTTATTGCTTCTAATTACACAAATGGGAATCAACGTGACAATAGTGGTAAGTGTTTTCCTCTTTGTGTTGCTTCTAATCCCTTCTATGAGCACCATTTTAAAAGTTTGTTTTGATGAGAAGCATTAATGTTAACCTTTTTTGTAATCTCTTCAAATGATAAGTTGCGTTGTTTTTTTGTTATAAAGATACTATTAAATGAAGTTTCATCAGTTAATTGGTGAAAAATTAGAACAATGGAATTTAAAGTATTTTGAATGTATATATATATATATAATCATTGGTAATTTAATATTAGTAATTAAATTAATTAATTCATTTCATTCAGATAATTAGTTTAGATAACACTGTTTGTATTCTCATATATAGATTTTTTTTAACTAATTGAGACGTATTAGAAAAGATAAATGACTTAGTAGCATTTGTTAACCATTGACGTTAACTATTCTTGATATTATTGTGATCCAACATCTTAATTCATAATTTAATTAACTTTCACTTAATTAATTAACATGTTAGTCATATTTTCCGAAAGTAGACATAGAAAAAAATGAACTTATCATAGTAATAATTTATATTTGCTTTAAATTAATTACAAGTAATTAATACAGTTTGTATGTTTATAATTAACTAATTATAATCACTGTTATTCCATATTATCGTCTTGATAATATTAATAAGTATCTTAATTCAAATTTATGGAAAATTCAAATTAAAAAGTTAAAAAATGTCGCATGCTTTGAGTTCTATACACCAAAAGACAATAGTAACTATCTATGTGCTGTTTATTTTTTATTTTCATTGTTTTTTTACCGAAAAAGTCATTTGCTAACATTTTTCATTTCTTTTGTTTTCTTTAGTTGCGATGGATCAGTACAAAAAAACACACACACAAATTCGTCACTTTTATTGTTTCTGCATGTTGATTTTTTTTCCTGTTTTAATTGGACTTTTTTTGCATATTTTGTATTATAAATTTGTTTCTAACATTATTTCACGTTTTCTTTACTTTCAATTATTAAAATAACACAAAAGAATTAAATAAAAATCATTCTGAAAAAAAAAGTGAGAAGATTTACTATATTATTGGCAAAAATATTTTATTCTATTTTTACAATTTATATTTATATTTCTTCTTTCTCTTAATACAGGTGTTTATTATTTTTGTTTTCCTTCAAAGATTTTATCATTTCACTTTTTTCACTGGATTTGTCTTTTTCTTCTAAGGTAAGATTATATAGCTTTTATTTTTATTTTTTTTAATACACGGCATTTAAAAAATATATATTTTGTTTTCACTTTATACATTTAGAATATGAAACAACGGCTTGAAAAGGGAATTTAGAAAAAGGAACAACGATTTTATCATATTAAAAAAAATCACACATAATCTTCCTAGTATTCTCAAACCAAACGTCTTAAAACTTTAATATTCTATAAACACGAGTTTCAAAAATAAAATAAAACATCCTGACTAAGATAAAATTCTAATTGAAGTGATTTGCCTAAACATTACAATTAATCTATAAAAAGTATCCAAAATAACAAATTGATTATAAAAATAATCATGTACCTAATTTGAATTAAACAGGCTTCAACAGTACAATTTTTCTTAAAATAGCATTAAATTGTAACCAAATCAAACATTGGAAAAAGAAGATTCATATTTGATACGTGGCTCGGCTTTTAATGCATTTAAATTGATATTTAACACAAAAATATTTTTAAATATCTAGCATTTAAAGTTTGGTTATTGGCGTTATTTTGAATTTTTCCATTTTCAATTAACATGAATTGTGAAAACTTTTAAAAAATAATTTTATAAATAAGAAATAGATCTTAACGATATAAAATTAATCATGTTCAACAAATATTTCTTATTCTTAAACTTAACATTTATTTATATATTATATAATCTCTTTGTTAATTTAAAATTATATATTCCTAAAATTCATAAAATAATTTATTTTTTTTAGGAATTTTATACGTACATACATTTTAAAACTATACATCAAATATAAAATAAATTTACTTCATCACTTTATTAAGAAATTTTATCTGACAAATTTTATACTTCCGTATAACACATAATCATTACACGTTTAAAACAAAACATAAACATATTAAAAAACAAATTAAACTAAATGTTTTTAAAATACATTATCATATATGTATAAGTGTGATATGTTAATACTAAAACTATTTTTTTTATAAAATTTACATAATGTAAGGATAAGTTTTTTTAAGTTTAGCTAAAATATTTTAATATAGATGAAAAGCTATTTTAATGTTTTAAAATTAAGAAGTTGTATAAAAGAAAACGATTGATTTTTTTTATTCACTACAGATTTAATTTCTATGATTATATCTACTTCTCTTTCAAGTGTTTAACTTTTAGTTTTATAGTTTACTTTTTTGGTAAGGCATCCTAGATTTTCACGAATTTGAGCTATTAATAAAGGTGCACTAACTTTATTTACTGTATTTGAAATGATTTATAAAGGATAAAATGATAATAGATAAAAAATTATAAATTAAAACTAAAAAAATACTCCAATATTTTTGTGAGTTTGAAACGATAAATCTATATTTGAAATAAATATATAATATGGATGTTGTGTGGTTTTACTCTTTGTTCTATGTTCCAAACCCTCTTACCAAACTACAAGTATATCATATTCATTGTCTTATCCATGACTTTGATTAATTTTGTGGTTGATCAATATATTACAAGGACTAAACATCAATGAAAAAGAAAAATATAAAATTATAAATAAATACAATCAAATTATACAAAATAATTTGATTATTACGTTTAACTCTAACAAAGGTGAATTTAACTCCTTATGGTGTTGAATAATTTGGAATATAAATAAAAGAATGAAGAAAAATAAAGATGTTAATAATAGAGGGAGTGCTTGAAAGGGTGAGTTTCCTAACATTTATTTTTTGGTGTTTTTTCTTTTCTCTTTCAATCCCAAAAGTTTCATTCATGTTTGAGATTTTGAGATAATGAGAAAACATTATACAAGTAATAAGAATTATAATGGTCATTTAATACTTCTAAAAAGCTTAATCCAAAAAATAATATGAAAAATTAAAGACATTATATTTTTTTTTTTCAATTACGGGGTGCATGGAGAAACTATGGACATGAAAAAAACGCCCCCAAAACAAATATTTTTTTCGATAAACTTGGGTAATTAATGATTGATTATATTAATTTTGGTTCGCGTTTAATATGCAGTTTTAGGCCAGAAATGGGTTCACTCGCCTAGGCCAACTAAAACTAGATCTCTAATATATTTTTAAAGTTTTTTTATAATAATAATAATTAAAAATGTTAAATAATTATCTAATAAAATTAATTTTCCTAATAAATATTTTAGTCTAATTTATGAATATTTTATAACTTTTTTAAATATCATCAATTACGTTTTAAAGGATAAAATTATAATATTTTTATTCCTGGTTCCAGAAAATTATTAAAAATAATAATTGAATAAAACTCATCAATCTTAATTTAACAGTATCTCAAAAAAATTTAAATTTCTCACTCAGTTGTTAAAAAAGTAAATGTAAATTAAAAAAAAAAATCAGCTAAATAAGAATGGAGTGTTATATATTTCCTCTCACCGAAAGGAAAAAATAAATCTTTTAAATCCTTCTGAATACTTAAACAAGCTTTTGATATTGTGTGAAATTCTCTTCTGTCATGTAATTTAATGGTTAAATGTTAACGGATACATAAGATAATTTTGTTAATTATTTACATTTATATTAAAATTTATTAAAGTAATATTGTAAAAATAAGAAATATTACTTTTAAAATTTATTATACGAAAACACAAAAGATTTAGTTTAATTTAATTATTTCAGAGATCTTGGGTGGTACAGTACTCTTGCAGGCCCAACTCATAAAAGGGTCTTTAAATCCCAATTTTTGTAACACCCGTTGTGTTTAAAAGATCCAACAAGCATGTCTAATTGTTTCACTGAAAACAAATTTATACCATTTTTTTTTTCTTTTTTTACAATTCCACATTCACTTTTGAAGACTTTTATTAATATAAAATTCTAAGTAGCCGCATACAGCTACCATATTTAATATTTGTAAAGAACTTAAAAAATTCGGGGCCATTATTAAATTCGTAGTTTTGAATAAAACTACGATAGTTGTGCAATATGAATGGACGAAGGTGTGATCATTTTCACCGTTCACTTGTATTACCCGGCATGTTTCAATAAACTTTTTTCACTTCTGAAAAACACATTTAGATTAGAAAAAAATTAAAAGAAAAAATGAAATGAAGAGTTTTTTTTTTTCATTTCTTATTTTTATATCATAAAAAATACTTAAGAATAGGTTTTTCAAAAATGTTCTAAGAGAAGCATCCTCATTTATAATTAATGCATGGTCAGGACTAGAAAGGTGTAATCTGCACCAAAAATAGTTCACATATATAGTCTGCACTTTAAATAGTTTCATTATAATATAGTCGATTCTTCTAATTACCCATTCTTTAAATATTTGTCTACTTATTTTACAATATAATTACAAATGGTAAATAAATAAAATATTTATATGAGGAATATAGTATTTTATTTTCTTTTTTTGGTTCAAAATGACTTGCATGGTATATAACTGCACAACTAGTAATGCAATTTCCGTACAGCAAGGACTGCGAGGAGATTAGGCGTAATTAAGCGCCGTTTTTTCTAGTGGCTTGTTGGGAGGAAAATGAGAGTGAATTAATAGCCATCAAATTTTGGGTGCATAAATGTCAAACATAAAATCCATACAATTTTTCTTCTGAACCAGAGTATAATAAATTGAAGGCTTTAATATTTTTTTTTTCTTAAATCTGTTTCTGATTCTTAACTCTTTTTTTTTTTCACATTACTTATACTTATACAACATTAACAGCTTATGGTATAGTAACTTTTCATGTTATTGAGATGTAATTCGAGTGTTTTTTTATGGTTTTTCTATAGTTTATATCAATACATTTTAATAATTATTAAAAAATTGATATGAATTATTATATATCTATTAAATGATAATAAATTATATTCAAAGAGTATATTAATTACAATTTTTACATATTTTTTTTTCTATTTTCATCTCCGTTTTCTCAGTTAGTCTAATATTCATTTTCTCGTAAGAAAATATCGTTAACTGTTTTATAATAGAATAATCACTTCATTACATTAATATGAACATTTATGATGATTCAATTTGACTATATTTGATTTTTTAATATAAGAATCAATTAATCTTAATTAGATTTGAATAAATTTAAATAAGGCATTATATATTATGAGACAGAAATTAGAAAAAAAATGAGAAGAATAAAAAAAGTGAACAAAATGAACAAGGCAAATATGTAAAAGTTTTACCTGTAACTATTACTTCCTAGTGAAATAAATTAGAGAAAAAAATTACAATAGATTATATAAATATCACAAACTAGTTTTTTTTTTTTTTTCTATCATCCTTACTTCTTAATAATGCTACGAGTGTATTTCAAATACAAATATGATGTATATTTCGTAAAAATAAATTTAAGTAATCTTAAGTACAAAAAGGAATAAGCATGTCCAGTATGTCCAATTTAGAAGATGCTTTGTAATAGTTTGGAGGCAAATAAATTACGTATAAAAAGTTTTGTTTTTTTCGATGAATCCAAATTATCTAATTATCTAATTTTGTTTTTTTAGTTACTTCTGTGAAAAACGTCCTACAAATAAAAAATGCTTTAAAAAGAAAATCTAATATTAACACGTCACATGACACAATTTGACAAGATCTTCTTTAATTTTATAATATATATTTCATTAGTGGAATCAGATAGATACAAGGTATATGATCAAGTATCTCAAAGTATTGAATCACTTTCTTAGACTTTTATAGCTTGTAAGCGGTTATGGTAAACTTTATCCCTGAGATAACGATCTAGTTAGGGTAAGATTTATTTGTGCTTTCCCAAGATAATTAATCTGAACTGCGCATGGGTCAACAAACACTGTGCTGGGTTCACAATATCTTCTTTAAACAACTCATCTAGATGACATCAACCATGTCCATGTTATAGGAACACGTCCATTGCATTTCTTTTCAAATGAGATCATGCACGACAGTACCTAATTTCAGCTAAACAAACACTACAAAAATTGATTTCTTATTTAGTTTGGTGCTCAGAATATGTAAAAGTTGTATAAAAACATTCCAAATTAAGAAAAGATAATAATTAATTTTATCTAATATTTGTAAAACACTGTGAGAAAAAGACTAAATATTAATTTATTGATGATAAATGAGAGACTGGTTTTAGAGGTCAACATAATCATGATAACCCCATTTTTTATTTTTAATACAAGAAAACTCTGGTAACTATTCGAATTATCAAATTACCGTATATTATTTTCTTTTTCAACATCAATCAAATCATTTTTAATTTTTTTCTTTCATTTTATTCTCTTTTAATTGTTTTCTTAAATCTAAATAATTTCAATTTTCACTTTTTTATTTTTTTCTTAATTTTTCACTTCTTAATCCAAACATATGCAATTTTAGAAGAAAAATATTTTTGCACATGAAGGTGCATCATCTCTTTCTTTCTCACTTATTATGTTTCGACGTATATCAGCTCAAATAAACAAGACTTTCTGCAAGCATCCATGCTTGTTCCTTCATGCTGTGATGCAAACAAGTGATAAGTACAAGCTTGACTGTTGCTAAAAAAATAATGGTAAGTCATCTTTATCACATAACAGAAAATTTAAGTTGGATTACTGAAATGGTGATAAGGGTTAACACAGTTCAATAATTCAAATTAGAGAAAGGGTAACATAAAATTTTGGCAAGTACACAGTTTGAAAATGTTCAGGTCAATTAATTTTGAGTTTTGAAAAATCAAATCAATCTAAACCAATTAATGATTATCACCTTTGAATCTGAAGCTCCTAATATTTCTTAGAATAATAATTTGTATATAAATTGACAGTTTAACGCACATCGTTCATATATATATATATATATATATATATTATTTTTTCATTTGTCGTGATAATATATATCACACAAATTTGTATCTATAATTAATATGTTAAAAAATTGAAAGCGAAAAACTGAAAAGTATTGGGTAGGGTGTCCATGATTTGATTTAGTCACTATAACTATATTTTAGTTTGGAATTTTTATTTTTCTAGCCAATATGTACTAAAAAAAATTCTTAAGATCAAATTGGTTTGCTTTGCTTCGTTGGTTTACCATGAAAAAATTCATAAATATGATTAAACTAAAATATTTTTCTGAAAGAACTAAAACATTTGATAATACTGGTTGAAGACTATGTAAAAGTTTAACTAACTAAATTGGTGATATTAGTTTAATGAATCTTATTTGAATTATAAATAAGTTTGGAAATTAAATCATAAATAGGTTCGATGAAAAAAAAAAATATTTTGATTAATGACACGTTTTTATAAATATGAGCAAGAGTGTTTAAAATAAATGAAAAATGTTCCTACATAGATGGTGTTTTGTTGTTATGGGTATTGTCTAATGTAAAAAGATAAATTTTTGTGTTAATCTTGTAACGATGTATTTGGTTTTTTAATCAAGTTCTCCGTAACAAGTTAGGGCATCTATTATTCTTGTCTCTTTAAAATAATTACTTGAAATAAAGTAATTTTAAATTAAGGGTAATTACTATAATTTAATGAACTTGATTTGGTTTGAGTAAACTTTAAGATTAGATAACTCGTGATGATTGTTGTTGGTTTGATTTTGAGCTAATAGGGAGGGTATTAATTAGGTTCAAGTCTAAATATTTTTAATTAGATTAACTATCGACTAATTTGGTTATTTGTGAATGTTGAATTCTAATGTTTAATGTCTAATATTAGGTTTAAGTAGAGGTAGAGAATTTAAATCAATTAGGTTAAGACAGGTTTTTTATAACTAAGTTTGATGTGATATTTTATTGAATCGATACATTTAAATTTTTTTTTCTAATTGATTAATTTCTTGAGTTATGGTCTCATGTATATCTCATTAAAGCGACCATATATCTCTTAATCAGGATTCAAGCAGTGCCATTTAATATTCTTATAGAGGAGTTCCTCTAGGCTCAAACACCCAAGTAGTAATTTGACTGAAATAAAAATTGCAATAATTTTTCATTTATACTAATGTCACTAAAACGTCATGTAGACGTTGAAATAGAATAAACATTTGGATGTATGAGAGACTAAAGTAATTTTCCATGCTTTTAAATTTAGATGTTGTTTTACTTGTTTTGAATTAGTATTAAAATAGAATTCTTGATTTAAAGAGTATAAATATTGTGTATATTTATATATTTGGTTTGTGAAACTTAGAGCATTTATAATTAATTACTCTATTTTTCATTTACTCTATTAATTATGTTTACTATAGTTGTCATATGTAGGCTTTTTTCCTATTTTGGTGTACTTTTAAATTTTAATTCCCAAAATGGGTAGAAAAAAAAATTATTTAACATAATTTCAAACTGGTCAAAATAAAAGTGACATGCTAGTAATTTCAATTAATGACATTAATTAAAATCATTTCTCTCTCTCCATTCATTTTTTTAATTATTTGATATTATGATGGTTAGGTTTAACAATTAATAAAAAAATAATAATCATTATATAATAATAATTAACAAATAATTTTTTAATTATTTAGCACTATGTTTGTTACTTTAACAATTAACAAAAAAATTAATAATAATAATTAAAAAGCTGTAATAAAAAAATTAAGACATACAAATTTATTTTAAATTAAAACAAAATAAGATAATGATAATAATAATAAGAATAATTCATATGAATTTAATAATAATTATTATTATTTTTAAATTAAAATAAAATAACATAATAATAATAATTAATAATAAGTGAATTCAATAATAATAAATACTTTTTAAATTAAATTTGTATGAAATTATTCTTATTATTATTATTTAAATTAAATTCATATGAATTTAATTAAAATTATTTTATTATTATTATCATTATGTTATTTTATTTTAATTTAAAATAATTTTTTATCTCTTAATATTCATGTTATAGTTTGTTAATTATTATTATATAATAATTATTATTATTAGTTATTTTGTTAATTGTTAAACTTAAGAATCATAGTATAAAATAATTAAAAAATTATTGCAGAGAGAGAAATGATTTTAATTAATATCATTAATTGAAATTGTCAACATGTCACTTTTATTTTGATCAGTTTGAAATTATGTCTGTCTAGCTGACAGAATTTGCCTATTTTGATAAATAATTTTTTTCTACCTATTTTGGGAATTAAAATTGAAAAGTACACCAAAATAAAAAAAAAAACCCTCATATGTATGTACAAGGTATATTAGATATTTTTTAGGACTTTACAATTGAGGGGATACAAACCAGAACAAAATCTAAGAAAATTGTAATTAAATGAAACTAGAGTGCACCGTTTTTCTGCTTTATTCCAAATCTTAGTACACCAACTCACGTGCAACTCTATAATTTTGTCTGTTTTATTGTTGAAAAAACAGTATATGCATCAAAAGCAAGCATGGCCTCAAATCCAAACATCCCAATTCTGGAAATGAGGTAGTTACAAATTGGATCTCTTCATTATCGTGACAAAGACCATGCAAGGCTTTAAATACGTAAGTAGGCAAAACTACCTTGGTACCAGAAACTTTTCTATTCACGAATGCATTATAGTACCTTAAATTACAGAACAAAGTAATGTAGGTTTCGGCAGCGCAGCATTAACCTTTTTTTATCAAAAATGATAAAAGAATATCAGTAATACATCCACTATTCTCCCTTTACTTTCCACTATACAACTCTTTTTAACAATAAAATATTATATTTAACTAGTAAAAATAAATATAAAAAAATAAAAATATTATTGATAGGGTGAACTATTGTCATTCAAAGAAACATGTATAGTACGTATTCATCAAAATCACAGTAGAAATGAGAATTGGAACTTGTGAGTAAAGGCAAATTCCATCTATACAACAGAAAGCGAAAATTAAACTAATTAACACAAATAAAACGACACATCATCATTCAATATTTTCAATATTAAGTAGTAATAATAATAATGATATAAAAGATATAAAATTCTTATATTATAACGCTTAATTATTGCTTTATTTAACCCGATGACGTATCTATCTGTTTAATTAAGCAAATCAAAGTCACTTTTGACCAACATTAACACCCGCGGTCTTTATCTTTTCCAGCACGGGTTTCAGATCCCTAGGGCACACGTTCACCTTTAGACCGTACTTCATGAAGAGCGTGAGCGACATCTTCTGCTCCACGCGGTGGCCCGCCGCGACAGCGAGGCGGTGGCGCAGCAGAACCGCCGCCGCAATGGACTTCATCTGCAGGTAGGCCAGGTCCTTCCCCAAACAAAGCCTGGGTCCCGCATTGAAGGAAACAAACTTGTAAGAGTCTTGAAGCTGAATTCTGTCCCCTTCGGGAGAGAGCCACCGCTCTGGCTTGAACTCCAGGCAATCCTCGCCCCATACGAACTTCATCCTCCCAACGGAGTAAATCGAATATGTGACGGAGGAGCCCGCCGGAACGAAAGTCCCATTGGGGAGAACATCGTCCTCAACCACATGTTTGGAGTCTTCAGGAACAGAAGGGTAAAGGCGCAGCGTCTCGGACAAGGCTGCTTTGAGATAGACGAGACGGTCTACCTCTTCAAACACGAGAGGTTCTTCCAGCCACGTGGAGATGTCTTCTCCACGAGTAGAGAGCAGAACAGTGCAGAGTTCATGAAGGATGTTCTCCTCCACGCGCGGGTTCTTGATGCAGAGCCAGAAGAACCAGCTGAGGGCCACCGATGACGTGTCACGCCCAGCCAGGATGAAGTTGAGTGCCACGTGTTGGAGGAACTCTTCCGAGTAGGTTTCCTTTTTCCTCATGAAGCGGGACAAGAGGTCGTCGTGGTGGGAGCCAGTGCCGTTGAGGAGTTCAAGTTTGCGGTTCTTGATGATGCTGGAGAGGTATTGGTCGATGTGTTTGAGGCTTCGGCTGAGGCTCACTTCCATGCCGAGGCGGAGCCGTCGCTTGAGCTTCCAGAGAATCTCCGGCAGAATGAAGCGTTGCAAAGTGGCTTCGGTGGCGCTGTCAAAGGAAAGAGCGAAAACGTTGTCTGGGAGCCCCGCAGCGAGAGTCTGAGGGTCCTGCCCGAAAGCCAAGCCGCATATGTTATCGAAAGTGAGGCGAAGCAAGAGGTCTTGGAGATCCACCGGCTTGTTTTCTTCCTGGGCTGTGGCTAGGATGGGGCAAAACCTGTGCTTTATGGCGCGGTTGACCCAACGCGCCATGGCTTGGCGCAGGGTGCGCGTGGTGAATTCGAGCGCGGCTGTTTTACGCTGGAAGAGCCAGGTGTCGCCGTCGGAGTTAAAGATACCCTGACCGAGCAAGTCATGGAAGGCGGACTGCCAGGTGGGGCCCTTAGGGTAGTTGTCGAAGCGGAGCTTGAGGATGTGCTCGAGGTTTTTGGGGTCGCAGGTGACAGTGATGAGGCACTGTTTGCGTGCGAGGAAGGGGAGGGCGCAGATGCAGGTTTGGTAGGTGCCGCCGCAGGCGCGTAGGTTGTCAGCGATCCAGTCATGCATGCGGTTGGCATGTTGGATGAGGCCGGGGAGGCTGCCGAATAGGGGCCAAACACGTGGACCTTTGAGGGAGCGAGTGACGAAGGTGAACCATATTAAATAGGCCGCTATAGCAGATAGGAACATTAAAGCCGTTGATGCCTCCATGTGAACGAGGGACCCTCCTCCTAAAGAAACCTCCTTTATTGTATTCTATTCTATTCCTTTTACCTCCCTACACCGCCACACTATCTCCTCTTCTCACCCTCTTTCACCGGAGAGGCTGCTCTTACCATCAACCACCAAATTCAAATACATGTATATGTATCAGTTGGATGGAGTTGAGAAATGTGTTGCATGCAATATGAAGAATGTGAGTTGAGGGATGAAGGGTTGAAGAAGGAGAAGAGAATGGGGGACTTACTATGCGAGAGTAAAGAGGGTTGAGGGGATGGTGTGTGAGGGAAAGGGGAAGAGAGAAAAAGTGTTTTATAGTAGTGAGGTTGAAAGTGGGACAATTAATAAGGAGTGGAGATGCTGGATGTTGTTGATGTTTTCAATGGTTCAGGCTTCATTTTCTTCCCTCATCGGTATACTACACTGCCTTGTGAATCCACCCTCATTAATGCCCACCGAGGTCGTTGAGTCTATTAAGAGTTAAGACAAACTCTTCTTTTTTTCTTTTCTTTTTTGACAAGTGCTAGGATACTTATTATGGAATTCAAACCCTTCTTTGTTCTTGTGTAAAATACTATACTTTTTTAATGTTCTTTTGTATGATTTTTGGTAAGAAAATTGTTACTCTTAACTCTATAACAGGTGTTATTAGTTTGGCAAACGATAGACAAGGACACTTCTTAAAGGAATTAAAAATATTACTGATCAGAGATGTGCAAAATATAACTTTTTTAATTTTCTTAACCAACTAACTTTTAGACCTAGCTAACGTGTATTTACTTTTTTTTCTTTCAGTCTTATTTTTTTTAACTTATTTCTCATTATATGTATTATTTTTCCCTTTCCGTATCTTCCCTTTATGGTCCAATATATCCTAAACCAGCGTGTACGTATTGGAATAAATTACACAAAGTATCCTTCAAGATTTGCGAAACTACATAAATAATGCTGATACGGTACAAGTCGTTTTTTTTTATTTCTGTAAGGTATAGGATGGAGTGAGTTTAGACTCTAAGGTCTAGATGTGTTGAGTCAAGATTATGGGCATATCAAAATTATGTTTTGGTGTTGTGTTGAGTACTTAAGCGTATTTAAAATGATGAAAAATTAATTATTTTAAATCTATTTATAATGATAGATTCATTATGAACAATACATATATATAACATAGGTTTATAAATATCAAGATATTATTTGATAAAAAAATACTTTTAAATAAATTTTTCATAAAGAAGGAGAATCAAGACTTCAATAAACTATTGGTCAATTATATCAAAAATAACAATTGAAATATCCATCGAAAGTTAACCTCCCATCTTGTAAAAAAAAATCTCGATAAAAAATTCAGGATCGAGAATTATACAGAATACCGACGACATGCCTTATTTCATGACCAAATATTAAAGACGGCAAAAGACCAAAAATTAATACATAAAATTTCCACAGAAAACTCAAAATTTAGAACGAAAATACACCTTTTCATTCACAGAAGAATCATTCCTCTTTGATTGTTTGAAAATATAACCTAAAACAAAATGTAACACCTCAACATTGCATATATTATCCTACTTCTTGAGAATGAATTCTCTCAAGATTAAGGGAATTTGAATGGGTGGTATAATATGCATTTATGCTCCTTGGTCATGGTGGTGTAATCTGCAGGTCATGGGATTGGAAGACAACTAAGTGTAATCTAAGAGTCACAATCCAAACCTGATTGGATTACTTTGCCATATGTTTGTTAACTTCCTTTTAAAATATTATTACTTTTATTTATTTTCAAATATAATTATTATTTTATAAAACAACTCAACCCATAAGTTCATGATTGAATAATTGATCTCAAAGTATATCACAGTATTGATTTTCCAGTAGGATGATTCTTGGAAGAGAAATTGTTCCATGTTGGATAAACGGTCTCGTGGTTAGGGATGATAAAAAGATTTATCCTTATGGAGTATTTTATTTTAAATCAAGTGATAAAAAAAATTATCGATGAAAAAAAATACTAAAAAAATTAATTTTATATATTTATATTTTTATTTAGTATGTGAAATTGAATTTATCTTTTTAGAAAGGTAAGGGTAATTCATTTAACTTTATTTCGATTAAAGGCCAAATTTAGTCACATTAATATTTGAGGGTGTAAATTTCTTTGAGTTATATTTTAATTTTTTTATCTAAATTTATATTTTAAAGAATTATTTTAAATAATTTTTAAAAATATAAAATATCTGTGAATATTTTTTCATGTTCAATTAGAAGTAAGCTAGATAAAAAAAATAAATTATAAATTATTTTAAATAAAATATGTAACGAAAAAAAATACTATTCATAATATAAATCAGATGCATTAAGTCACAGTTTTTTAATAAAACAAATGATTAATAAAAAGACAATTATTGTGAGGAAAAAAAATTGTTGCAGATAACATTACTTCTTTCACAACATAAAAATTGGATGAACCAAAGTTACACCAAAACAGTGACATTTTATGTACTGTACTTTTAAATAGAAGGATATGTTTTGTAACGGTCAAGTATAACTTTTATTTAGATAAAAAAAAATTCTATTTATTTTAGGTTACAGTTTTTTTAATTTAGTTTGACCTATTTTATTAACTTTAAAAATTAGGTCAAGCCTATTTTTACCATTCTACTTTTGCCACCCGCACAAAAGTAACTGTGTGAGAGAGAGGACACAACATCACGTCACCATATGGGCTTTGGATTTCAAAGTGGCAAGCTTGTAGAACCCAGAAAAAAAAATGGTTTGAAATTTGAAAGTAATATCTTATTACTTTTTATGCTTCTTTTAAGATTATCTGCAGGAACCAATAAATATAATTTTTTTACTCTATAGTTTCCTCTTTTATCCATTTATCTAAAATATAATAGAAAATAAACATTAATTGTGTTATTAAAATTTTAAAAAAGAGAAATAAAAAGAACAATTATTTTCAAAATTAAGACAGATAGAAATGAGTGAAGGAATATTATGAAAATGGATAAATATGTTTATAATCCATATGTAGATCACTATAATAATTATATAAATTTAGATCAAATTACTACTATTACCCCTCTTATGTCTTACTATATACTCTTTTCTTATGTCTTAAACCCTCTTATGTCTTACAATATACTCTTACAGTAGTTAACAAAATTCTAATTTATTTTCCTAATAGCTTTTTTGCACATTTATCTTATTTTTATAACTTTTATTTAATTTTGGATAAGCAGGACCCATCCCCTCTCTCCATCGATCAATAAATAAGATGAGCAATTTCTTCATATGACATGCTCATTACTTGCTATGGTAGACGAAGACAAGCCAAACAATATCCCTATTTTAAAATCTAATTCTTATTGTAAAAGTTTGCCCAATTAAAAAATAAATAAAAATGCATGCATACTAACATTTACATTTGACGTATGTTGTTTAGAGTCTTTTGAGTTTATTAAACGTTAACTGCGACTCACATAATTAAACAAGTTGAACTCATTATGGTATTGTTAACTATTCTATTTGGGATACTAGTAACATAATTAAAAATATATATATTTATTACTATAATTTCTTATGTGAATTTTTAAATGATTTTTTTACAAAAAAAAAAAAAGAACACAACAGATAAGTTTTATAAGTCTAGAAAATATTTATACAAAATTAGTAATAATTCTAATAGTAAATAAACTTAAGATGTATTGAAAACATTTTACTATCTTAGCAACAAAGTCCATTACAATTAATAAGTATAGACCATCGCAACTAATTGATACATTACTTTCAATTATTCAATTATCAATCAAAAGTTTTTAATTCATGACTATTGGCTAAAAGCACCATAATTTGAAAAAATAGATAATAATAATCACCCAATAATTAATTCACATGTATTAACAAAATTAATTAATTTAACCAATAACATTGTATTATTTTTAATTGTAATAATTTTTTAAATTACTTTTAAATAATGAATGTATGGACAGATAATAATACTGGCGGGGTTATAATTTTTAATAAAATTCTTTAATTTTCATTCTTTGCCGGAGAGGAAAAGAGACAATTTATAACATTTATTATTTATTTACTAAAATAATGAAGAGTATCATAGTAAAACATATAATTAGTAAAGAGATAAATCAGAAACAAGTTTTTATGAAAATGGAATATTATTTAAAAAGGTTCTTACTAATGTTAAGGACAAAGGAAAAGTGATATTTTAATTTGAAACCTAAATCAACGTCACACTTGCATAGTCATCAAAACATGTAGTCCACATATTAGGTTCAAACAATGCCTTAATATTGTTTATGCCAAAAAAAAAAATACATAAATTGATTAGTCTTTCTCCAAGGAAAGCTCTCACCCACTAATTGTATAAAGTGCTGCTTCGCCTTTAATTGCAGCATTCAATGAAAGAAATACTAGTGAATAATATTGGTTGAGAAAATTAATGTATTATTTTGTGCTTAATTAATAAAAACGTGGAAGATTGTGTCAGTTGTCATGAACTACGAGCATTTTTTTCATAAAAAAAATATGGGTACTGAATTAGAGTGGTAAAATTAGTAATTTTTTATTTTATTTTGTTTAAAAGATATAAAAGTATAATATTTTTATATAAAAATAAATAATTAATATGACATAATGCATTATTTCCCCCTCTCCAGAGGCTAAAATTTTAGTCTCCTTGGTCTTACGTGATTGTGTTGAAATTAAATGCCGACAGAAACATTTATTTGCCACAAAATGCACATCTGTTACCAAAAAATGCTGTATTAGGTTACCTCTAAAGTTGACTTTTTGAACTTTGATTTTTACCGAAGTGCTTCATGAATGTAAATTTACTCGAACAAATAAGATATCGTTTTTTTTTTTAATTTGAGTGAAATTTAAAATTCAAAAATATTGTTGTAAATAATATATTTTTAATTATTTTAGTTATAATGATATAAATTTAATAGAACTGGTTCAAATTGGAAAACCATAAAAATAATAACATTGTCATTATTTAAAATAAAATCAAGAAATATGATTTAATTTATGTATAAGTTCGAGTTTGAAATTAATTATTTTGATAATATGTTTAATATATTTTTTTAAGAAAATAATGCATTAGTGCCTTTTTTTTTAAGTATACTAAAGCTGTTTCTAGAGAAACTAAGAAATGTAATAGATTTTATTGACTTGAAATAAAATATTTATCAAAACTTTTGCCTACATCACAATATATATATATATATATATATATATTATCTTTCATACATTATTGAGAATAGAGTGTAGTGTGATTTCTTAGCATTTTTGTCTAAACAATTAATACTTTTATGTATGTACTAATGATTTATTCAAAATTTTTTTATCTAATTTGATGAAATTATATATTGGATGATTAATTTTGTAATTTGCAATAATTGTGTGTTGACATATAAATACATAATAGTGTAAGGTCTGGACCATCTCATGTGCAAAAATAGTATTAAAACTGTCGTTTCATTTCTAAGATACTTGTTATTTTTTTTATTTTTTTTATTTAATTTTGTAAGTTCATATATATCATTTTGTGTGTATATATTTTAAGTGCAAGTTTATGTTTGTATATATATATATTTTTACTTTAATTATTGATAGTTCTGGAAGTTCTTATCTTGTTTTTTTTTTACTTTTATTCATAATTCTTGATTTTCATTTTTATTAAATCATGTGTATAATGTAATAAAAATGAAAATTTTAATTTAAAAAGAAAACAAAAATAAATTTTATTTTCTTAAATAACAAAATTTTTATTATGTTTAATATCTTTAGTTTGATTTTGCCTTTTATTCAAATAGTTTTTTATTTGGAAAAATTATCGGAAGTCTACGCATTTTTTAATCCAACTGTGATATTTATGTTAGTAATACCGTTATTTTTTCTTTTAGTTTTTTGTTTCACAAGTTGCTAATTGTGATATTATATCAGTAATACCGTTATTTTTTTTCTTTTAACTTTTGTTTGACAAGTTACTGTAAAATTTTGATGAGATTTTTAATTTAAATAATATCTTAAAATATTTAAGAATTTATCAGAAAATTAAAATTCGAATATTTTAAAAATTTACAATATCAGATAAATTTTATAGTAATTTTGAATTCTAATATTAAAAATTTTCGATATATAGAAAAAAAACAACCTTCTTATCATTTACGTTTTTTTAAATAAAAAAAATACTAATCTGATTATTCAATTAGAGCTAAATTACATTAAAAAAAGATTAGTAAAAAAAATTATTGATAATTTGTAATAAAATAATCGACTCTTATTACTAATTAATTTTTTAGAAACGTAGGACACTCCAATAAGTCTTTATTTTTTAAAAAAACTAATTTATTAATAAATATTACATTCTTATAGTTTTGATAATTTTGTTAAGTATAATATAACTGACTTTTGAACCTTTTAATTATAAATAAAAAACTTTTTGTTGAAGTGAAGAATATATAAGAAGAAGGAATATATAATGTGTTATTTTGAATATTTTATTTTTAATTTTTTTTTTACTTGAAAAGCATGTTTAGATGATAAAAACATTTTTAGAAAAATGACATTAAAGAAAGAAACACAATTTTTGTTTTAATGTGTCTCAAAGACGGAGATTACGTGTAATTCTTTGAAGTTATCGAGTTTCATTAAGTCACAAACTATTATTAACAAACAAACACTTATATATAGTCAAACATCTATTTTTACTTGCTACTTCAGATAAGTTCCCCAAGTACCTTTTTAAGCTATATCCTTTTCAAACTTCTATAGTATTCTACATTAAATAAATAAACAAATCAAATTGAGGTTAAACTCAAACTTTACTGAAACATTGAAACAAATAATATAAGACTTTATAAGAAGCCTTCATTTTCAAAGAAAGATTCTTTATATTTGTTTATGCAAGCCGAAAGCTGCAAAATGAATGGACTTTTCTTTCCAAATTTGTATCTGGTATCGGTCTACACCCATCTAACCTTTTTAAAAAAAATTATAAAATTACATTTTATATTGTTAAACTAAAATGTCAAAAGTAAAAAACAACCATTAAATTGTTTTGAATACTATAAATACCTCAATATTTAACTTATCTGTATCAATACTAAAATATCATTACCTACAACAACATTTAAATAGTTTAAATACTAAAAATATAACAACATTTTTTTTTTTGTTTATCACAATATTTAGACTTATCCAATACATTTGAATCCTTATTTGATATAACTTTATCATCTTTCTCAATCTCCGTGTTTTATCTTCTTTTTCCACAACTCATGAAAAATATAAGTAAATAGTAAATTTGTGGTTAAATATATAAATAACACTTAAATTGTTATAAGAAACGATAAAATAATATAAGATTTATTTTGAACACCCATTCCCAATCTTCAAATTTGTATTACATTTTATACAATAGCATGTTATATCAGTTAATTTTTTTTTAGAAATAGAAAACCTACCTTAAAACTTTACAATTATGTTTTCTCGTATTTTAAAATATCACATTTATGGAAAAGGATTTATATGTTCACGATGAGGAGAGAATTGTCAACTTGCTTTGAGAGGAGTACATGGATTTGACATCTTCCTAAGTCGATGATGCTGAAAGGTAACTGGGACACCCAATTTATTTCAAACTTCATTTTCCATCTCAAACCACATTTAATCCACTCCATTATTTATATTATTTTTCAGTTTTTTTATGTATTTTGACATTAAAAAATAATTACTTTCATTGTTTACGTCCCACACTCTCAAAGATTTATATACAATGATACAGGGTTAGTAACAAAAGTTATGATAGAGTGTTATTTGAACTTTCTGTGTATATTTCAGCTCATTCTTCTCCGATAATTTCTTTTGGTAAGCTCTGAAACTAAATTAATTTTCGGAAAAGAATATTTTTAAACTATTCAATTAAACTTTTTAAAGTAGGTTATTTTCAGAAGTAAGGATCGATACGTAGGTTGTTTTTTAAAGTAATTTTTCTATTTAAAATAAAAAATATTTTTAAAAATCTTTATATACAAAATATTTACTAAATCTACGTTCAAACAATAAAATTAAGTCAGACTCAAGTCATGTTAGAAGAGGTTGACATCATCTCAAACTGATCATCATGGATCAGTGTTATGTCGAGAGAAGTTAGGTTTAGGTTAGATGAAGTTGAATTTGACTTAAGTTGTTTTGAGTCGAGTCAAACACAAGTTAGGACAAATTACGTTAGATTGACTCCAAGTCAAACCGAGTCCAGTTTCAAATAAATTCGTTTTGAGATTACTCGAGTTAGACCAAGTTGGGTTTGATCCATATTGGCTTGGTTGTACCTAGGTATAGTCGATTCAGACACAAGTTGGGTTGAATCACTTGCAGATCAAGATAGATAGGGTTGGGTTGACCCAAGTTAATTAGGTTTGTCAAGTTGGCCTAAATCAAGTCGAGTTTAAATGAAACTAAGGTTGTTAGGGTCTACATCATACTAAATTAAATTAAGTCTACTTCGAAATAAGTCAAGTTAGGTTTATGTCGGGTTGAGTCCAATTGGACCTATATTAGTTAAAGTCAAGTCATACTCATCTCAGGACTAATCAAGTTGTGTCTATGTCAAACCAAATTCAGATGAGATCATGTTAATTCAAGCTAAAATAAGACCAATTCATATGGAACAATATTAAGTTGGGTTGAATTCAAGTTGAGTTGATTGAGTTAGTTGAATTAAGCCTTACCCTTAAGTTAAGTTACAAATAATAAAAATTAATCAAAAACCAATTTATAATCAATGTGAAATATTTAAGAATTAATTGTAATTAAAATATTTTAAAAACTAGTATAATTTTACCAAATATTTAAGAGTTAATGGAAGTTTCATAGAAAATCACTTTAATCCTGATTCTAATATGGCTTCGATGATGACTTTAGAAGTGAAATATTTTTTAACTCATTTATTTAATGTGTCAAAAAAATTTATTTTACAAATAGGTTGGGATTATCTCATAGATTAAACTGAGAACTCTAACATCGTGTGTTCATGTATCTAATAATATGTAATAAGAATGAAAATAAGATGACACTGTAAAAATATTTTGATAATAAATATTTAAATAAAAATAATAAAAATTTTAAAATATAGTCAGTACTTTAATCGGTAAGGAGAAGATAAAGTGTTTTTAGCAGAAAATGTCGTAATTTAATTTTAATAATAAGACACTTTATTTATGTCTCTGATTGATTAAAAAATCACATTAGATACAGTTTTTATAATAACCATTATAAAACCTATATGAGTCAATTTCCAATTATTATCGAAAAAGGCGTTATTTTTAATGCTTGGTCGTGTGTGAAATCATATTATTTCCTAAAGAAAATGTTGGTGAGAAATATCTTTGTATTTGGATAACAATATCATTTTTTGCAATATATTTTAATTAAATTCATAAATTTTACGTTTGGATATTCGAGTATCAAGTGAAAAGTAAATTTATAAAAAAAAAAACAAAAATTCGTTTAATTTGCTTAGAAAATATTTTTTTAAATAAAATTAAAGAAATAGGTATAAAATATTCTTAGGTTGTTTAATCTAAAGTATAAAATATTTTAAGGTATAAAAACTAATTAATAAGTTAGTTGGTTAGTAGCTCATAAACTAATTGATTGGAAGTGTTGATATAAAAGCTTAAAATTTAAATATTTAATTATTATAAACTTGAAGATTTGGTGGTTTTAATCAAATTTGTATTATGTCGATGATTATAAGTATTGAAAATATTGATTTTATGTTTAATCTGTTCGAATTGTAATATATGATTTTAATCTTCTTGTAACTGTTTTTTATTAGAGTGTTATAAAATACTCAATCTTAATCTTTTAAGTTGTTCTTAAATTTGGTAGAATTTAGAAGGAAAAATATTATAATCAATTAAAATAATGATTGAATTGATTAAAATTAGATCTCAAGTTGTTAAGTTGACTTTGTTTTTCAACTTTAAGGTGATTTTATTTTTTTTCTTTAATTTTTTTTACTTTAATTTATTTATAATACAATTTTACAAGTAATGATAATGATAAAAGATCATGTAAAATTTGTTAGAGATCTCACATTGATCACATATAAGGTTATTTTGTAAATTTCTTATAAGTTAATTTTTTAAGATTAAGTTTAAAGTTTATTTTTCAAAATAATATCATTATCATTTAAAGTCTATTCTAACTATATTTGATGGGTCTATTGTGTGATATGCTATAAGGTCATTATCGTCAAATCACTTATAAATATCTAGTTATACTAGTGTGTTGGATAACAAAGGTGTGTAAGTGTGTAAGTGTGTGTTGGAGATTTCACATTAACTATAAATAAAAATAATTTATAATATATAAATGAAGGAAAATCTCAAACTATATTTATAAAGTTAAGTTAAAGTTGAAGTTCATTTCTAAAAGATTTTAAAATATAATGAACTAGTATAATTATAATAATTTAAACAATAATGAATGTAGCTTTTATTATGAAAGTAAATGAGTATAGAATATTTATGTATTTTTTTGTTCTCTTTTTATTTATCTCAATTATTATATTGCAATTGTCTTAAAATGGATACTATCTCTCTTTTTATTTACTCTAAGCATATGGGCTTAAATTCAATCATTAAAATTTAACAAAGAGTTGATAAATACTATAAATATAAAAAGTTTATAAGGTAAAGTGTTATTTTATTAAAAAAATAAATTATAAAACTAAAAAAATGAAAGTTTCATTTAAGTATACAAAAATTCAATCACAAATTCTCTTAAAAATGTCACAAATCACTTTGTAATTTGTTATTAAAACTGACGATATTAATAATGTACGAAGATGAAAACGCATATAGAGTAATATTGCAGCATTCTATCTTTTCTTATATATAAGACATGATTTAGAAGAAATTAATTATTTATAAGGCAGTTTATAGTTCTTTTATGGAGAAGCATTAATTCTATTTTTAAAATTTGTTCTTATTAAAATATTATGAATACGCTGTGTTTTTATTCGTATATACCGATTGTTTTATAAATTATTTAAAGTCCATACATATTTTTACTTTTATAATTTATTTATAAGTTTTTTAATTTTACTTTTTATTTCTACACAATAAACGTGTGTATATATATATGAATCAATTAATTAAATATCAAATGAAAAGTACGAGAAAAATAAAAAAATAACTAGTATTATTTTGAACTTTAAAAAACGATAATTAATAATAAAAACATTCTAAAGTAAGAAATAAAAAAATGTAATAAAAAGGTTAATAATAACAAGGGTAAGTTTATGAGGTAATACTCTACTATTTAAAAGAATTCAACAAAATAAATATAATTATTTATTTTTATTGTTGTGGGATTAGATGAGAAGGTGATTGTACTAGTGTAGATAGGGATTATGGAGTTTTGTGAAAGTCGAGAAGCTGAAAAAAATTAAATATACAGCAACGGTTGCCGATAAAATGGTTATAAGTGGCTAAACATTGAATGCCCTGTTTGTTATTGTGAAGAAAAATCACCAAATTAAGTAAGTAATCAATTCTTTGTGCTCAATAGTATGTAGCATTAATAGGAAGGCCAAAATAATGGTGTTTAGGTTCTTATGGACCAGTGTGAGACTTTTCGCAATCCGGGCCCACCCTCCAACCAAGCTACAACCTTATATTTTAGGACGGTGCTGCATGCCACATTATTTTCTCAAATACCCAAAACTTCTATTAGGTTTTGCAATCTCATAACACACTAACCTAACTTCTTAAGCTTAAAAATGGATAACACATCAAAGTACAGTGATGGGAACAGTTAGAGGGTGAGATGCGCAAAAATTGTCGTTTCAGTTTTGATGACAGTTTGAATTTTGTTTAGTTATTTTTTACTACTGTTTAAAAGTCCACGACATTTGACAATGAAAGAATAAAGAACAATCATGTAACATTATTCTTGTTATAGTTAATGTTATTAACCTACAGTACTTTCCAACAACTTCTTATTTATGGCATAACAAACACGGTATTATTGATACTTGGACAAAGAAATTACGAGAGGACATTAGGGTTAATGTCTTGTGGACCCTTACACGACTTTGGTGCGAAGCTTTGGACACGAAACAAAAGCAGAGATAAAAGCCACATGCCTTGGTCTGCACTCACAAAGGACCTCACCTGCACAGCTACTACACTATGTGCGTTTTAAGATTCTTCTTAACCAAGATCATGCTTATAAATTTTAAATTGTTAAAAAAATTATAGAAATGAATGAAAATAATACAGCATATGCACTAAAAAAATCGTAAATTTGCGAAGAAATTATATTATCACTATTTTGTTGCTTTTGAGGACAATGTTAACATAGAATGTCTTTTCACAATATTTTGTCACATCTTAGTGAGAAATTTGCATGCGAAATAATGCAATGTTTATTAAATAGCTACCATTTGTCGATGGAATAGTGTACTTCACGAATTCTTGCAAAAATTAATTTAGTTTAACTATGAAATGACAAACCTCTACAAAAAATTATTATCATTTAATGAAATTATTTTTTATCACAAATATAATGAATTGGTATATATAAATTATAATGTGTGTGTGCCTATATATATATATATATATATATATATATATATATATATATATATATATATA
>Ga0209489_100978_pt1 | contig 57503 bp, 17 predicted proteins | sample SiratrowhiteBW_FD_187527 | JGI IMG/M metagenome (GOLD analysis project Ga0209489, IMG submission 187527) | Root nodule microbial communities of legume samples collected from California, USA - Siratro white BW (SPAdes) (version 2) | ecosystem: Host-associated > Plants > Roots > Nodule | place... | reverse complement strand
ATATATTTATTTATTTATTTATTTATATATTAAATAAAATTATTCAAAAATTATTTTTTAAATATAAATTCAACTAAAAAAGTTTATCTTAAAGTAATATCTAAATAAAATTACATTGTAAAATATTTATATAATTAAAATTAATTTTTATAAAAAACAAATTTAAATAAGTTGTACCATTTAAATAAAATTAATCTATTCAAAAATATTTTTAATCTCGTAAATCTAAATAGCAAACATTACTACACGGAATTAAACTTTAAACAATTTTTTAACATTATCTTCATCAATAATTTTATTTTGATTAATTAATTTTAAAAATTTAAAATATTACCAACAAGTAAGATGTATATGTGGTCATAAATATAATTATACTCATATTTATCTCATCAATAAATATATAATTGAAATATTCATACCTATTATACACGAATTTCCATTAAAAATACTTATTATATATTTTACCTTCATATAAAGTTATTTAGTTAGTCATACCTCTTATATCAAGGTTATATCATATTCATAAAGAGTTTTACAACACAATTTTACAAGATCTTATTTCCTTTTAAGTAAATTTTATCTCACTATACACATTATTTCTAAGACTCTTTTGTAATTTTTCTCCAATAATAAAGTATTTCGAGAATGACATTTTAGAACCTTTTATGTATACTTTTAATTTTTTTTATAACCTATAAAACTCATTCAATTATATAATTAAATATTTTATTCTTAATACTAATGATTTTAAATAAAATCAGAGTCTTAAATTTAAAACCCTCATCATAACAATATATTCCAATAAAAAATTCTTATAATATTTAAATGATAAATTTCAGTTGCTCCCCATATTAGAAATCTTTTTAGTGAATGTGATGTCTGATCTTCAAAAAAACAAAAATATTTATTCATAAGTTTCATCCTAAGATAAAAAAGAAAGAACACACTAAATATAAAAAAACAGATATTATTTATTACATAAAACATTCCTAAATATCTAGGTGTAAAATGTGCATCATCTTTGTGTTTATTATAATGGAAGTTCTTGATGGGCAGCCACAAGAATAATGAATTAATCTTATCTTATCTTTATGGGATTCTTGAATAATTAATTGTAACTCATAAATGAACGGCATATATTGAATATGAAAAATATTAAAATTTGAGCAGCATTCGATGTCTATCCACCGAACACCTCATCCTCTATGATTACATGTGCATAACACATGGAGGTGGCTATGTTCCTCCATTTATTTAATTGAATTTCTGTATTTTTTTATTAAATTCAATTTAACTTAACACACTCTTAATTTAATTAAACGATTAGGTCAATTAGATCATATATTTTGAAATTCTTTTTTATTGAAATTTTTAACTTTAAAATATCTTTTAATAAATTTTATAGAATAATTGTTTGAAATATATATATATATATATATATATATTATTTTATATTTAAATAATTTAATATTTGTTAAATACACATTAAATTAGTAAAATAACAAAATAAACTAAATAATAATTATATTATTATTGTTATTGTTATTACTAATATTATTTAATATTTTATGTCTGAATGAGTTGAATATCACATTGAATGTATATATCTCCTTAGATAAAAAGTGGATAAAATATTTATTAATATAATAAATATTTGAAAAGAAAATTAGTACTAACATGTTTAATACAATAACTTTGATAGTTAGTTTTCTTTCAATTCCAACTCCATTAAAGATCCAGGTATATGGCAGAATGTTTTTACTAAAATCCAGGTGTCTTTATTACATTAAAATGAATGTTAATAACTATTACACGTTTGTTTTATAAAATTTAAAATATTATTAAGCATCATGGAAGGAAGGAAATAGTGTGAGTGATTCTTGAAGAAAAAAAGAAGTGAAGGGCATTGGAGAATGAAGGCTAACGTTGACTTGAAGATCTTTTCGTGGAAAAGTGCGGGGCAAAAAAATAAATTTATTAATGTTGGAGGTAAATAAGTAACTTTTTTTTGGTTAGTAATTAGGGTTTATGATTAGTGTTTTTTGTGTAGTGTCATGTTCATGTATCTTATTTTGAGAAAAATAATATAATTGGTATATATTTAGTTTTATGGAGTGTAAAAATAGAGTGATTAATTTTTTTTATCGAATTTTATGTATTTTATAATTTGAACTAGGATTGTTTGATTATTTAATTACGAGTTAATGATATAAGGTTTTTTAATTAGGATTTTTTAATTAAGCTTTTAAATTTAGTGTTTGTAAATCGTGATAGATTTTGATCAATAATTTTGAAGGATTGAAATAATATATTTAAATTAAGTGTATCTATAGATTCTATAGATTATAAGGTAATATAAATGAGTTTCTTTTTCTCTTACAGACATATTACATCATCTTTACCTTGCACGTAAACAAATAATATAGAACAATTGTACTCTCTTTAATAATAACATTGACTCCTAATAATCGTTCTCAAAGAAAAAGCTTTAAAAGTGATGAATGTAGCAATAGGGTTGGGAGAGTGAGGCTACCCCTTACCCGTTATAAGTCTCACCCCTCTTTAAGAATAATTATTAATAATTAAATAATAATTTGGCGATTTAAAGTTATATCTTTAGTATAGGATGTCATTCACTATTATAATCTATTATAGGAAAATTTTTAATAAAGAACCACATGTCATATATAATGAAGCAAATGTTGATAAAGTAAAAAATTGTGATACAACTAATAATATGCTTTAGAATTGATAAGTATTGTGAATGAACTTAGGTAAAAGTGAGTTTAAGATTTGATCAAAATCTTAAAAGAAAGGATAAAAGGCTAAAGAGTTGATAAAAAGAGAACATGATAAAATTATGATCTCAAGAAATAACAAGTCAAGGTTATACAAGGCAGGATCATCAATGACATGTAGTAAGTGTATGTGAAGTGGACATGACACCAAAAGCTGTAAAGTAGTGGTTCCTAAATATAACCCTAAACAAATTTTGATAGTGGGGAATCAATCACTTAAGCTACTCAAACCAATATTGGTTCTACAATTCTAGTAAATCAACCATGATGTGAACATGATTTTGCTTAACCTTGTCAAACTATCGAAGTCATTTATATCGACTCAGTTTCATTGAGTCAACTCAACAGTTCAATTTTAACAAGTGAAACATCATGTGCATGAGGCTCCACTAAATCAGTCCAAGCTACTACTCAAAGGAAGAAGGGCAAAGTGTCGAAAATGTCTAAAAACTTAACGAAAGTAACATACAACAAACTCATGCTACTTATCTAATTAGCTTTTTACTGATGTTTATTTAATTTTGTAAAAAAATATATTTTATAAGATAAAACCAAGAAAAATTGTATACAATATCTATGGAAAAATTTGGTACAAGAATGAGTTGATTTGACAAGGTGACAATAGCATTGATGAAGTCATTGTTGCATAAAAAGCTTTTGATGACATATTTAAAATAATTTCAAAATAAAAATTAAGAAAAAATAGATTGTAGTACATTAATTTGGAAATATAATGATTGTGAAATACATTTTGGTTTCAATGTGTTTTTTTTTAGATTTAATTATTATCAAATGTGGATAATGTTTGTTCATTATGAATATATTTTTAGAACATAACATCATTATCTTAACAATACATTGGTGTTGTTATATTGTTATCACTTATTATCTTTTATTGTAAATATTATTTGTAATTAAATTTCTATAATCTATTAATATTATTGATTCTCTTGAATAATTAAAAGAATATTTCTAATAATATTCAAATGAAATACTATTTTACCAAAAAAAAAATTCATTTCTCCTATCCAAATTAAATTCAAGAGAAAAGTGTCAATTATAAAGTTAGCTTAGCTTGCCATTTTAAGAATTTAGCATCGCATATAAAAAAATTATATAATCATTGTTAATTTGACACAAAATATTTGATACAAATCTACCTTAACAATTGACCACCACAATAATAATATTAGATACGTACCAACATATACTCCAAAAGCAATAAATAAATCTCTCTAACTTTACAATCTTATTCTTTTATTCTTCAAGCATTTCATTAGTACAATCATACTCACCATTATCATTAACATCTACCAAACAAAAATTATCACAGCTCACATTCCTTTGCATAGCATTATCAAATAAACATCAAAATCACACGACATTTACAGTATAGAAAAAATAAAATAAAAGACAATTAAAAAATTTTAAATATTTAAATTGACTTTCAAAATTTGACAATCCAAGAACAATCTTAAGTTTTTAGAGGTTCCAAGTACCTCCTTACATTTTCTATAACACCGTTTCTAATAAAAAACAAATGTGATGATTGATAAATTCACATAGCACATTCCTCTTTTGGGTGACGACATACATGAGACCTGATGTCTTTATAAGCGGATCAATATTTAGTTTTGCATCATCGTCTTTTGTTGTCACTAACAACTATTTATTTCATCATTACACCTCTACTTATTAATCCAAGGCCTAACCTTCATGTTTTGCAATGTGTTTCTTCCTTTTTTTTCTTGAACCCTTATAATGTTTCTACAATGCCCTTCACGATGTTTCCTTCCATGATTTTTAATAATATTTGGATTTTAAATTTATAAAATAAACATATAATAATTAATAACATTAATTTTTATATAAACACATAAATTTTGATTAAGTACTTTCACATAACCATCTAACAAAATCCTTAACAAAACTTGAAAAACTAATAAAATTAAAATTATTATATTAAAACTATTTTCTCTTTATTATGCTAAGAAATAAATATTTCAATACTTATTATATTAACAAATATCTTACCCATAAAATATTAGGAGTTCAATTTCACTTAATTAAAAAAAGCCTTTAACTAATAATATTTGGATTAGAATATATTAGATTAAATATGAGGAGAATTATCCAAAGTAATAAACATCCCTATATCACTTTTCATAAATAAATATAAAAGGCTAATTATGGCTGTTGATGGCACTGATGAGTTTGTTAATCCCACCAGGCAACCTCATCTTCCGACAGAGCTATCATTAAAGAGAGAGCGTGATAGGAAGGATCCAAATTTTGGAATAATAATGGTATATTCTGTTACAAATTTCGTTTTTCTCTTTATCCGGTTTGCCAATTCTGATTTTTATGTATTTGCCAGGTCATTAAAAGTAAATAATTTTTTATGGTAAATAACTAATTTAAGTTAATAATAATAATATAATCTACGTAAAAAATATAAAGTTTTAGTATACACCATTTTTTTAACCCTATTTTATCTTTATCGCAGATAATCAATATTTTTGTTCATTATTTTATTTTTCTTGTTTTACTTTTTCTATTAATTAACATACTTAATAGCAACTCTAATAAGATTTTTATATCAGTTTTTTAGAGTTAATTAACATACTTATTTTAGAACTAAAACAACTAAACTATGGTAACAGACTTGCTTAGTAAGTTTTTAATAATAAATAATTTTGATTAAATTCATTTATACACATCATCACGTAATAAAAAATATATAATAATATAAAACTCTTATAATGATGCGATTTACTTACAAAAACTTATCTTGTAAAAAAATTTCAGTGAAATGGCTTATGTGAATATTTTATTAATGAAAAGAATATATGCTAATATAGGTTATAAATATAAGTTTCTCAGTGTTTTGTCAACAACTCTCTTTATTTTTGCAATTTAAAAAATTATTTTTATAAAATTTATATTAAAATGTTTTTATTAATGGAAAATATGATGTATGATGCTCTAAGTGTTCTTACACTCTCCAACCACAAAATATCCCTACATTTATCATGTAATTTGTTTATGCACATTTAAATATAGAGACACCAAAGCTATTTTGTTTCCCTTGTATAAATAAATACTATAAAGGGGATAGCCTCGTTAGTGTCCACTTTCTTTTAAACAATTTCATTCTAAACTTTTATTAATTACTACACTATATATTTTTTTAATTCCTATTCGGTTATTTTCAGAAATTATAAATCGAGAAATATTATAAGTAGAAATAATTTTTTTTGTGTAAAAAAGAGCTTCATTACAACATGGCATATGTATGACATTTTCAATTGCAATGCAGAGAGAAACTATAGAGACTTTTGTTGCAACGTAGATTCTAATGGAAAGCAAATTGTAACCACAGTTTGCAAGATGAAATGTTGATGTGGTGGTTGGTTGATTAACCATGTTCGTTCCATGAAGTTTTTTACTCTGTCATTTCTACGTGATGCAATGCATATGTTTCTCCCAAATTTATGTTTGTTGTACATGATGGAAGATATGCTCAACACCTAAATGGCACTCTATCAGAAACTTGTGATTTTCAGTGCCCTTTCTCTAATGCTTCTGCTACACCTAAAGTCTCCTAGTTCGCATAAACTTTATACAAATCTAAAAGCTTTTCCAGCATTTTAGTCAATATCTAGGCAAAGATCATCTGAAGTGGAAGAATCTGAAGGAGAGTAAATCTCCAGCGAAGATGGAACAGTGTCAAAACAACTGTTTTGCTTATGCATTAAACGCCAATCTTCGATGTAGGTTCCTTGGCAGAAACTGACTCGGGGAAATGCTCTCTTTTCTATCATTTCTATAATCTTCTTAGTCTTGCCAAAAATGTAAACTGCATTTCTCACAGTATCCTCTCTCTCTTCAATGGTGCTACTCAAACACTTGTCGGATATAACAAAGGGTAAGTTGGTGAGACATGCACCCAGTATATCAGAAATCATCGCTGTAAGTGCTTCAAAGAGCCTCTCACTCGTATTGTCTCTTAATAGAAATAGTTCTTCATTTAAGAGAGCACTTTTGCATATTCTGTACATAGTGTGACATGCAGATACTTTGTAGGGCCATAATGAAGGCCTTATCTTCATGCATATGTGCTTATATTTGTCTTTAGATTTCTCATACCCGGTTTTTGCAGCATTGGCTAGTTGCTCAAGTGTCTCTCTGGGGCTCTTATCTTGAAGTGAGAGCTCACGAAGATCCACATCTAGCCACTTATCATATAGATCAACTCCAAGCCAAACAATTTCTGCTGCCGACCTCAGTTTAGACAATTCTCCTCCTTTGTCCAGGTTTTTTTCTATGAACTTGACAAAGGGGAGTGCTTCATTTAGGGTGCTTATCAATTTTTTGACTGAATCCCTATTGATGTTTGGCAGGGCCACTACAATGCTAGCTAGTGTCACCAGAGGAAGTGACCAAGTATATGCTGCTTCTACTTCTACTTCTACACAATGCAAAGAAAGAACTTGCTCACTGTCAAATGTTGCCACTCCCTTGAATCCTCGCAAGAAAGAACATTTCTTCTCCAAAAACTCAATCAGAAGTTTTGGCTCCTTTCTTTCTCCTACTTGAACCCAGTGAATAGTGGCATCACGATTCTGTTTCAGCATCACCTCAACCAACTCTTCCTCACCTTCAAGATACAAAACAAAACGTCTAAGATCCAGCTTCGGAGCAGACTTTGATTCTGTTCCCGAGCTAACGCTCGAGACAGTAGCAACAAGTTTGGATCTCAACTTCTTGCACTGATCACAACATGTCAAGATAAAGCACATGAGGGTTATTGAAACGAACTGGGTGGCTTTACTCATTAGCACAATCCCCACCTGAAGTTTGATACAGAAAGACATTATAAGAGTTTTTGCATCATGAGCCAGCTTTCTGTACTGCCTGTTATGAATTCGAAAGCCTAGAGGGCTTTCTTTAATTGAAATTAGCTTGGTAGTCCAGTACCCTTCAACAGTGAACCTTCTCTTGCAGGTCTGATTCCTCACATTTGGGCACTTATAGGATATGGCAACGAACCATCTAAAAGCAGGAGCAATAGTACCCACCACCACTGCAGCAACCTGAACTACGAGAACTAAGATGGTGGACCACTTGTAATCAGAGTCACCAGAGCAAAAATCAAACGACCACGCCATCAAGTAAGATCGAAGGATGGCCTCTGCTAATGCCATAGTACTTAGAAGACAAAAGGCACCAGAAGCAGTACAAGACACTGACCTTCCAAGAACAAATTGGGGGCTGCTTGTGTGGGTCATCATCCAAATCTTCATCAGTTGATCTCTGAGTCCGTTCACGATTTGATTCCTCTCCTCCCCGAACGCTTTTGAGCACTCCTTAAGTGCCTCTTCGTTCATCTTAAGCTTCAGCTCGAAATAGTGCTTAACCTTTGGAATACTCACGGCTGACGAGGTCATGGTCATCAACAAAATTACCATGAGGAGCATGACGACAGCATGTTCCACCCAGAAGAGATAGATAACACCGGTGACAAACTGGATGCAGATGTTCACTATCATGGTAACCACAAGGATGGCCATGGCCATGAGGTTCATCATGGTGTCTTTGTTCTCGGTGATCCCGAGAGTCGGCATGGAATTGGCCATTATTGTGCAGATCAAGGCGCTGCTGCTGAGTTTTGATAGCTGATCATGGCGGTGTGGCATAGGGGTGTTGAGATCCACTGATAGCTTCACTGCTACAGCTATTATGGCCAAGGAAGTGGCGTTTAAACAGAAGAATTTGCATGGAAACCAAAGTTTGCGGCCTCGGATTCCGTGTATGAGATCTGCACCCATTGCTATGAGACAGGCAAGAGATGCTGCTGCTATGTATATGCCAATCCATGGCATCGGTTTGCTGAACTTGGTGTCATCCATGGATCCATTGCTGTCACACCCGATTTTCATCTATATTTCAGGGGTAAGATATGCTTCTCCTGTGGGTTAGATAGTACTACTGCAGAGTTATGTTATGCTGTATATCGAACATAAGCATCTATCTAAGGCTGTTTCTAGGTTAACAACAGTGCTGTGCTCTTCTCCACACAATTCTGGATTACTAAGGAGACAAAGTTTGACCATTTCAATGGAATTTGTTAATTGGTGGTTATGTTTTCAAATACTAGTTATAAAATTTGTCGATATAAAATAGAGAAAATGATCTCGAGTTAATAGGGACAATGAGTGCAACCAAGTTAGGTGGCTAAAAGTCATCAAATAAGTTGACCAAAATGCTTAGATAATTCAGAAGTATTCTAGGGCGTTGATTGATGGCGGCAAATTATATTATAGGAGGTTAGTTTTATATGTTTGTTTGGTTTCCTGTTCTAAGTTGTCTGCTGCAATAATGAGTCTTCCTTGTATGATGTCATTAAACAATTATAGTATCTTGTCTGTTTTTTCACAAATTAGGTGTCTTACATTTAGATATGGAGCAATTGTTCATCTCAAAATATTGCAAATTAGGGTAGCAACAAAAAAAACAGATAAGAAAAAAAGTGAAGAAAAGTGATATATAATAGAGGTCATGTGTAGTTTGGTTCTTTTCTGTCATGCTGGTCAAATGGAGATTCTACGAACTAGACAACTAATCTTCTGAATCAAACATGTCTTCATCAGTATATAAAGGATTTTCATATTTGGTGCATATAATTATTTTTCTTATTTTATATATAATAATATTTTTAAATTATAACATTTTAATTTGATAACTAATCTTAATATTTCACTAGCATACAAAATCCACAGTAAACTATAATTATCAATGTAAACAATAACCGAAAACGACAAAAACAATACTCAACCAATTGAATAATGGTAATGGAAAAATAATAGAGAAAAACTGTCATATTCACAAAGAAAATAATTGCGCACTGTATTTTAAGAAAAATTACACACCATACCTATATTTTATATAAAAATATACAAAATTAAAATTAATATAAACATTAAACTTTAAGTCATGAAATAAGATAATATAATAGAAACTGTATTTCCTCCAATTCTAATAAGTGTTTTCTGTTCAAAAATTATACTTGACAATTTTTTTTTTTTATAATTCAACAATCGCTTTTCATTTAACATTTTTATTTTTAATTTGACAATTCTTCCCTTAACCAGTTATCCTTTAGGTTTATTTTGTCCTTTATTTTTATAGCTAGCAAAGTGGGTTGTATAACAGTTCTTTAATGCATTGGTGATAAATAATAAGAAGAAAACATAACAAAAGAAATCATAATTATATTATATTATATTATATATATATATTAGTCTTATCCATATTACAACATATTTTTTCATGAAAATGTCACAAGTGATTGATATCGATTGTCTCCAATTTTTCAAACTTATGACATTTTTTCATTCATCATCTAGAGAGTTTTTTTCATGGTTAATTGGTTGTGCATAATTATTAATGCAAAATAGATTAGATTGCCTTTAAATGTTACTTCATTATCATGAAATAATTCACGCAAACTATATGCACTGGTTGGATCCAACCAGATTAGGCTTACCTTTGTAATATCCTTTTTCTAGCATTAGGAACATGTTTAATATAGAGCACCAAAAATCCTTAAATGACTTACTAAAGGTTTTCTCACAAATCAATCCCTTTTAGACCCTATCTCTTTGATTCTTCTAGTTGGACATTTGTTCAAGAGATAAGTTAAGCTAGCCACTACTTCACCCTAACAATTTGTTGGCAAACCTTTTTCATTAAGTAACTTTTTAAGCAATTCTTTTCAGACCTATTGTGCCATAGAATGTTAGGTTTTGTAAAATTAGGATAAAATTGGATTATATGCTTTTTTTTTTTTTTTTTTTTTTTTTTTTGCTTTTATAATAGTTAGATAGGTATTAAGTGGATGGACCTATCACGTATTACGATGTTTTATGTGTTACGTGTCAATTGATACATAAGGAATTTGATTGACTGATAATAAAATATATTTTTCTAATAATTAAAACTAAAATTTATATATTCGATAAAAATTAAAAATAATAATTTTAGATTTTATAAAAATAAAATAAGAAAATAAGTATTGGAAGCAAAATTAAAACTCGCAAATTTAACATAATAATTTATAAAACATGAAAATTTGTAAAAAAAATTCTCCGTTGGGTTCGGTTAGGTTTCTAGTGAACAGAAAATCCCAAATTTCTTTCACATTCAGGAAAGTTCAAATTCCTCTCTCTTCCGCGAGCAATCGAAAATGGGAGGTCACGGAGGTCTGAATATTCTCCCTCAGAAGCGTTGGAACGTTTACAATTACGAGAACAGAGAGAAGGTTCGTTGCGACGAGGAACAAGCCGCCAGGGAGGAACAGCTCAAGCGCGACCAGGCTCGGAAGCGCGACGCCGAGTTCCGTCTCGAGCGTCTTCGCACCGCTCGAGGTTTGGAACCGAAGCTTCCTCCTCCCGAACCCGAACCCGAACCCGAACTCAAGCCCGAGCCTTCTTCCGACGCTGGCCACATCAACCTCTTCGAAGGGATCAAGATTTTTGACCCAATTCAGGTGCCTCAGAAAGAGGATGCACCTGCGAAGAAGAAGAAAAAGGAGGAGGGAGGGCCCAAGCCCGCCGTTGTTGTGGGCCCGGAGGATGAGAAGTATAGGCTTGGTTACGGAGTTGCCGGGAAGGGGGTTCAGTTGCCGTGGTATCTTCGGAAACCTAATGATGATGATGTTGTGAAGGGTGAAAGCGGTGACGGCGATAGGAGAGAGAATAAGGGTGAGAAGAAGAGGAAGACGATGGAGGAATTGAGGGAAGAGAGAATGAAAAGGGAGAGAAGAGAGAAGGACCGGGAGAGGGCTTTGAGACAGGAGAAGATGCAGAGTCACAGAGATGTTTCGGGCAGTAGAAGGAGGTTCTCCAGATGAACATAACGTTCTGGTTTTCTTTTTTTTGTTTTTGCTTTAAGAGTTTCCCCCTCATTATCATACGATATCTGAAGTTTATTGTAGTTTAGAGTCTGAGATGGAGCATGTAGTTTTGTGTAAGGGAAGATATGTTAATATAGTTAATCAAAGTTGTTTGGTTTTCTTTCATGATCTTATAAATACCTATGCTTCCTTTGTGAAGAAAAAAATTAATGGAAAGTGACTATTAGCTGGATGTCTATGCTTCTGTGATTTTCATTTCAATTGTATTAATGGAGATGATGAAGATAATTCTTACAGATTCTGGTTTGTTTCTCAATCTGTAAGTTTAATGCTTTTGCATCATTTAATCTCTTTTTTCCGCAAATTCCATTTACTATTTATTTAGCCATGTATATTTTGTCTTAATGAATTTTGCTGCTTTCTTTAAGTTCATGAAAAAGAATTTGACGGAGCATGTCTGCTTGCTTCCAATGGCATCCTCACCCTGTGCATTCTTAAATACAAATTCTGACCACAAGGTTGTCAAAATCTCTAGGTAGAGAAAACATGTTAACTCATTATCAAACTTTTTTTCTAGTAAAGTCTGAGGAAACTCATAAAACTCGTAGTAAACTCAAACTCTCTTCCTTTCACTGGCGACACGGCGTCGCACCAGACAAGAACAATAACGGCGTCAGGCACCATTCTGGAGGAGAGAGGGGTCGGGTTTGATGGAGAAGGAACTGGTAGAATTGTATGACGCTGCAGTTCTCACAAAGCACACCCAAGGCAGACAATTCAGGCTTTTGCTTTGACCTAATTGAGATATGGAAAGGCATAATTATCAAAGAAACGGGGGTATTGATAGTAAGGTTGAATCAGCTAACGGGGAGAGATCTAAATCCGGGAAAATGCAGAAGAGTCCTTCATTGAAGGTTGAAAAAGGTGAAATTGTCAAGGCTGAGAGAAATGATAGGAATGGTACATCAAAGTCAAGCGCAGAAAGTATGAAAAAGGTACAAAATGATGTCAAGAATGAGAAAACTGACAGTAAAGAAAACATCGTCCAGTTCTGGAGCAAATCATCGTTAAACCTTTTCTTTTCCTCTATATAAAGAGACTTTTGTAGGCTTTCATCCACCTCTACCTTTTTTCTCTACTTCTGCCTTCAATTTGAAATATGATGATGGACATTTACTCAGCTGTTTTATCATGTTTCAACAGGTAATTGCGGCTTTATCTTCTTTCAGCTCTGAACAATGTTATCTCAATTACTTGGTCTTGGAAAAGGAGGTTTAGACTAAGAATGATGCCTTTAGGTGAAATACTTCAGGTTTGTCCATGACTTTCTTTGTAAACAAAAAATGTTGTCGTATATCCAGTCTATGATTTACTTCAGGCTTGACAAGAAGCCAATGTCTTCCTAGTGACTAGCCCTGCAAGGGATTTTTAAGTTACTAGAACTAACTAGTTTTATTAGAGTAATACTGCTGATGTAATTAAGTTATCAAGTTTTACTACAGCTCTACTGTAGTTATTACTGTTGCTGCTATTTAGATTTTGGAGTTTGTTTAATCTGTAAACATTGTGTGGAAGGAAATTAATACCGATATCCTTTTTGCATCGTTGTGTGTCTAAGAAAAAACATTTTACTGCGCTGGTGGATAATTTATCAAAATCCAGAGTAACATCGTAAATTTAACAATTGGAACTAAATATTCTAGGAGGAACTAGGAATTAAAGGTGGACCTTAACATTGAGAGCAAAGGGTGTCGTATGATTTATCTAGAATTCTTTAATGAGAATAGAATTACCTTTAAACTTTTGAGGGAATATTAGCATTTACCAATGAAGTGTGAGCGATTTCAGCAACGACACTTTTGTTTGCAATACTATTTTGTTGAGGGGATGCAATAACAAGAAGACAGTTGAACTATTCCAAGAGTTGCTACGAAGGAATTAAAGGGAGTTGCTGAGAATTGAAGTAATCTGCAGTATATTAGTGTATGCTGAGAAGTGAACGTAAATGTAATTGTTTTAAGCATGTGCATTGAATCCATAAAATCTCGAACAAGTTCTCTTGAGCAACGTCTTACTATTTTGACATGCCTACTTTAAAAGTGTTTATATATTTAATAACGGCATTAACTTTGTTACTTCTTTAATTAATCTTTGAATTAATGTAGAAGAAAATAGAAAGCGTAGGAAGCTTTTGGGTTGATGTATACTGAGTTCATATTTTATTCATCTGATCAGGTATGGACAAAGATGACATTTTGATAGATTTAACCAATGTATCCAACCTGTTATCTTCGCAAAGAAGAAAAAACATGCCGTGCTCTTTTATATGGTTTATATCCTGTTACTCTATATTTTGTACGGTTAATATGAAACAGGCTTAGTTGTCTCTCAGTTTTATGGAATTCATAAACATTTGAATCGATGTTAGTGTATAGATTAATAACTTATATAATATATATCAATTTTTTTTTTCAAATAGATGACAATTAGATGGATGAGCAAAATGACATTTTGGCCTTTGACATAACAAAACACATGCCACCACCTTTCTTTGAAGTGTGTAACAATCAATCCGATGTATGAGATCGCTACAATGAATTGTCAGAGCCTAAAATAAACGAACAAGCTAAATGTAGAAATTGTGGTAGTTTGATTAAATTTGTGAGTGGAATAAGTGCTATGGTATGTCATTTGCGCAGATGCAAGGGTATGCCAGACAATTCATCTACACCAATCTTTTATTCTCATTTCTTTGCGCAAAATTGACCAAGCATGCCAAAATGAACTGATCAAAATGTTTGTGGCAATAGAGCTTTCCTTTTGAACTGTCGATCTTGAACCTTTTCAGGAATCTTAGCATTGTAGCACCCTTTTTATTTTCATCTCATATACTACCTTGATACGTGTGTTTTTAAACTTTGGAATTGTGAAAAAGTGAAGTTGAGGAACTTTCTTTCCTGACACTGTCATAGAGTTTGCCTCATCACTTAGACATGGACTTCATCTCAAAATTTGAGTTATATGGGTTTGATGGTACATTCCATCAACAACAATAGGAAGATGCAAAAGGTGTTTTATTTTTGTTGAGTCTCAAGTCACACAGGAAAGAATTTGGCTAAGACAGTTGAACATTGCTTAAGTAGTTGGAGGTTGAATTGTTTTTTTACATTGACAGTTGACAATATCTCATCTAATGAGGTTGAATCGTTTTTTTACATTGACAGTTGACAATATCTCATCTAATGTCTTGGAACAATTTGGCTTATGGAATAGAGATTATCTTTACATGCATTGTTGTGCACATAATTTGAATTTGGCCGTGAAAGATTGTTTCACGTAGGTTATTGAATTTATTTCTAAAATTTGTGATGCTTTCAAATATGTAAGATCTTCCCCTTCTAGGTTGTATAAATTCAAGGCAGCTGTTGAGCGACAAAACCTTGGATAAAAAGGTCTTGTTTGCTCAGATGTGGAAACTAGATGGAAATTTACTTTCTTAATGTTGGAGGTTGCATTGAAACATAAAAAAAAACATTTGAAGAGCTTGAATTGCACTATGCAAGAAGGAAGATGTGATTGAGAATTTGCGCATGTAATCTTAACTTTTTTAAATTTGTTTTATGATACTATGTTATGCATTGTTGGTTCAGATCATGTGGCGAAAAATATGTATACATTTGAGGCATTTGAAATTGAAAGGAAAATCGATTAAATGTATACATCCAAGGATGCGGGTGCAAGTGTAAGAACTAGGTTGAAAAGATGAAGAAGAAATATGATAGGTATTGGGGAAATCCTGATAAGCTAAACATGCTCTTCATGATTGCTCGTCTTACATCCGAGATACAAGTTACAATGCACTCAGGCTCGTTACACCAAGTTTTGGTGGTGAAGTGGCATCTAATTTGAAAAATAAAGTGGGATCTAGTTTGATATTATTTTTTGAAGAGCAATGGTGGCAGTAATATATTTGAAGCTAACTCACAATAGGTCCGGCTTAGTAAAGGAGGTAGTGATGATCTTCGCCGGTATAACCAATTTTTTTCAATTAACTAGGTCTAAAAAAATCTGAATTAAGTAAATACTTGGATGAAGCCTTAGAAGAGATTCAAGGAGATTTGGATATTTTGAATTAGTGGAAACTAAATTCAGGTCGATTTCTAGTTCTTGCAAACATAGCAGAGATGCGCTTGCTATATTTATCTTTACAGTGGCATCTAAATCTGCCTTTAGTCCTAGAAGAAGAGCTTTTGATCGACATTGCAGTTCTCTTACACCACAAATGGTAGAAACACTTGTTTGCACGCAAGATTGGCTTAAAGGCACACTCCTTCACCATTGTCCTCAAATGAAAATGAGGATTGAGAAGCTCGATAGATTTGAACAAGGTACCAATATTTGTTTTATACTATATTTTTGTAGCATGCTTACTATAATATGACTGATACGTAACATTGTTTTCGTAATTTTTCAGATACCAATTCCCTCACAAGACTTTACTTATTCAGCAACTTCTGTTACACTAGATGATGACTGAAAATGTAGAATGCTTCTTTCTTTTTGAGACTTTGAATTAGGATTATTATGTATTTAGTGATTTGGACCTTGTATTCTTGTTTTCGTTTAATCTCTGGTTATTAACTTGTTACTTTTCTTCATGCTTGGTCCATTTTATGATGCTTGTATGGAACTACAGACCAGGGTTGTTTTGTATGCTAGAAACTGCCAATCAGATAAAAATTCTGCAGAATTTTGCAGCAATGACACTTTGGCAGCACCCTTCGGACTTCTGCAGCAATGAGGCTTTGGCTGTGAAAATCATACCCCCATCAACCGTAGCACAAGAGAACAACAGGTAAAACAATTATTTCTTTTAAAACAGAAAGAGGACAATACTTTGAATTTTATGTTGCAATGTATGCCAAAGATTCTTGACTCTTTAGCAACAAGACCGTACTGTTAGTGGTGCTTATTGATCTTGAACATAGTCATATATTAAAGTTTAATCATATTTACAGCCTTCTCATGTCTGCTGACAGTAAATAAACAAAATTTTAAGGGGTTTTATGCCTAATCCGCAAGAGTTATGCACGTTTGGTTTTTGAAACCAGTTCTAAAACCAATTTTAAGTTTGAAATCGGTTTTCAAAGTGGTACGGTTCTTGAAACCAGTTCCGAACTGGTTTTATTTTTGAACCTAGATTTTAAACCGGTTCAGTTTTGGAATCTGTTTACAAACCAGTTTGGTCTTTTAAAACGGTTCTAAAACCAGATTGGTTTTCTAAACTAGTTTGTAAAAACAGTTTGGTTTTTGATCCATATACAATCGGTTTAATAGGTTGAAAAGCTGTTGAGAACGGGGACATTATTCGGGTAGATCAATTTAAATTCCTAATCCCTTTTATGCTAATAATTGATTCGTTTTAAAAGTTTCTAATTGTGCATTACTTACAAATAAGAACGACTTTTACCAATCTTGGAATTCTTGATTATCAAAAAACTTGAAAGTTTGATTACATTAAATTTGGCAATATTCTGTGTTGCAGACACTGTAGCAAGAGGAGCGCTGGGATGGAGGCCCTGGAATACAAGTGGCAAATATGCAACCAAATTTTTCCCAAACCAGCTCTCTCTTCCCCCATTTTCAGAATATAGACCCAGTGAAATTTGTTGTTTGAATGTTTGGCAAATTCGCTCAAGCTTTGTTCCTTGTTTAAAGTCCTTCCTATCCAGTCATGTGATCAAAATTAAGTTGTTTAACCTAATAATGAAACAGTTTATTTATTATTTGTCGTTTCTTAAGCAAGTACCAGCTGAATCCAATGCTGAGCAAATTATTATTACTATTATTAAATATTGATTTTTTTAAGAGGTATATGAGTGTATCAAGTATTAATATATTATTTATATCAAGCAAAAAGGTAATTAAATAATATCAAATTGAGGTTATATATATTTTTCTTTAACTGAACAATTTATAGTTTCATTTCTTTCATATATTTTTATTTAGGTTTTTCCCTATCAACATATCTTTGACAACCATGCATTATACAGGATCAAACTTGTGCAATTATGATATTTAGAAGACTAAATTTGTATAATTAAAAACTTGAGTAGTTAAAACTTCATAATTGTAATATTTGGAGGATTAAAAATATAATTAAGTAAACCGTCAATCAACTATATATTATTATTCTTATGATTTTTTAGGAAACGATGACAAAATATAATAAAAATTAACAAACTTATTATAAATAAAAAATTGTAATGGAATGACAATATAAAAAAATTATGTACGAAATATTTAGAGTATTTTCCTCTTTTTAAACTGCTTAGTATGATTTTTGCTCTTCCTTTCTAAGTTAGACATTTGATTTGTTGAGTACATCACTTGATTACGTAGATTAGCCTATGATGCTCACCATAATAAAAAGGATTATATTGTTTGGCAAGCTGTCACAACCCTTTTTCTTCTTCTTCTTCTTTTTTTTCATATAATTGACTTAGAAGCTCAAAGGTAAACCAATGAGTTAAGTAGATTCAATCCAAGTTTCTATATCTGATTTCTCCATTAAATCAGATTAATCTCAAATAAAGTTTTACAACACTAATTAAAAAACCATAATTAGTAGTTAGTTTTCACCAGTAATCTATAGTTTAAACTAATCTATCTCCACTCAAAATCTCAATAACACGTTTATCTGTTAAAAAAGAGAGAGAATGGCATGAAGCCAAAAAGGTCAGCTAGTTAAATTTGGTGGTTGGAAGGTGACAAGTGTCAAATCAAATGCTTGCTGAAGGGTTTGCTTTGTGTATGGAACCATTGAATTATTCAAATCATAATTATTTATCCAAACATGACATAAATTAATACAAGGCTTAGTTTCCAAATCTTAGTGGGCAACTTTAAAACCAGAAGCTCGTGAACAAAGAAAAACGAAGATGTTGACTCCATAACAAGAACAGATTTTGATAATCGAATGGCCATTAACAACACAGAGTCAGAGGTTTGCATGAAGGCTACTACAAATTATAATCGTTCCCTTTTACACATGGAGAACTTGACCCTCCCTCCGGTACCTTTTCTATTATTCTCTACAATTAATCCTCCATAGTTTCAATTTTTTGAGTTTAATCTTAATATCTGTCTCTTCTAATTTGACTATTTATTCCTGATATCATTATCCTATTGATCCCAATAACACTAAACTCGACTCTTTTAATCAAAGTCTTGTAGATAGAAAAAAATGTTGGTGAGAAGAGAGAAATCATCAAGTTGATCACAAATACTTCACACCAATGTTATGGTGATTAACAAAGTGGTTTATTCCTAATGCTTGTTAATCAAAGAAAATGATTTGAAGTAATCTGATTAAGTTATTGTAATATCACCAAATAGATGATTGTAGAGATGCCAAGTTCACTGCTATATTTTGTAATGGTTGATGAACAGTTTCAGGTTGTGGTGATAGCAGCAAATATGGGGTGCAATGGATGCAGGGGGAGAGTTTTCAGAGTTGTCTCAAGAATGACTGGTAGGTTTCAAACTCTGTTTTGTCTTCTGTGTAGAAATAAATGTAAAAATTGTCATCATAATCAGCTTCAAACCTAACTTCTGTTCTGCCAAACATATTCCAAGAAGCTAGTCAAACCATATTTTTCAGAGATATAAGTATGGTCAAACCATCTAGTTTTGTGGTACTAGTCTTGAAATAAGGCACTGGAAAAAAAAAAACTTTATTATTTTTGTACAAATTTGTGTATACTTAATGAAAATGATACTAAATAAAAAAAAATATTTAATATCTGAAACACTTAGCAGCATTCAATATTTTTTTTTATCTAAAGTACGAGGACGTGTAAAAGATCAAATACTTAAAACAGAGGTTGGTCCTTTTGTCCCATTAAGCTCATTTATTTTAGTGAGTGAATTGTCATGTGTTGCAAAACTAGTACAATATATATGCAGGGTTGACAGAGTACACTGTGGATGTGCGCAAGAGAGAAGTAACTATAAAGGGAGATTTCATAGCAAATTGCATTTTGGAGGACAAAAGCATTAGAAGCAGCAGCCTTCAGAGTGAGAATGAGCAACCCAAGTCTCTATCTACTTGTTTAGTTCACTCTCACTGACATTAATCTAACATAAGGCATGTCTTAGCTACAAATGATTAAATTATAAGGCTCACTCATACCACAATAAATCAGAAGATGCCGCCAAAGCATTCAAATCTATGCTACTTCATATTAGAACCAATTGATTCGTTTATTTTATTCACCAATTTTTAGACTTTTTGTGCAGAAACTAAATACTTCAACTTATTTTCCCTACGACCAATCGAAAATTTAAAATAACTTCAACAAGGATTTTGTAGTCTCTTACAATTGGCAGTGTCTAATAAGCACCAGCTGCTTTTCCTATAAGAAATTTCTTAGATGTTTTAAGAGCAAGCATAAAAAAGTAAGAGGGGAATCAGAGAGGATGCAAGCAGTAAAATCCACCACCTACTCTGATTCACTTAAATGCGCTGAGAAAAAACTAAAACAGATGTGGCATTGCATGAATGATCCCTTTGCCCTGATAATGAAAACACAATGCCCTAAGAATAGTTTTGCAACTTGAAACTGAGCAGACAACGTGCGCCTAATCAGATTCCATTGTACATTACACAATGATTTTGAGACTAGGCTACTTATGTCAACAGTAATTTAAGACACTGCAAAGACTTGACCGCACAAACTAAGAGCAGTTGGACAAGCACAATATAAACCCATGATCATGTAAATTTGTTCACATTTTTGCATTTTTCATTGTGCTGTTTTCAAAAGCTTAATTTGTTTTTCTTCCTTTATTGCATTGTTATGTTGAAAAATGACATTGTTAAAGCTTTGTTACACTTCTCGTCATAGTGGTCATAATTGTTGGAGGCTACTAGAGGTGTCAAGGAGTATGTGTGAGCACCACACCGATAAACTCCAAAATACACTTGAGTGGTTGTTCTTTTACAAGACTCCAGGTTAAATTTGGTGGTTGTATGATTCCTCAGAATATATTCGTTTAGTTAGTTGGATAAATTCGATGTAGTGCATTTTTGTTTGCACATATTAGTTTGACTAGAGGATATTTTGGTGCTATTTATGATCCATTGAAGCCATCATACTCAATTATGACATAGTGTAATTGATTATGCTCGAATAAACATACTCGGAAAGAGATATGATCCATTATATAACATAAAAGTATGATGGTAACTCAAACTAAAATGTTAAGTGTGTAAAAGCTCAATTTCAACCCATTCGGCTGTTAAATAACCTAGTTACATGCGGACACGTGCTCTTAAGAACGAAGATGGTTTTTAAGAGCATTACTGTTCCTTTTCAATTCGAGTTATGGCCAACATGCTGTAATCCAGGAAGATTGATGTTATTCGAGGTCATCGTTGACAGCTTGACATTATCATTTAGTCACTAGATGAACCACTAAAGGAAGAAACAAGTAGCTTCCCCTCTTTAAGTTACAAAAAGAATGCATGTTACCGAAAGTATGAGTCAGTTCACAATCGGAGTAACCATAGACCCACAACTTCCCTAATGTTTTCTACTCCCAAAATGTTATCCACCCCCAAAGAAAAAAAGAAACAGGAAAAATAAAAAGAAAAATCAACATCTGCAGAATTAATCTATTTTAACTTTCCTCATAATTGCTTGAATAGTCAGGAACAAAGAAACTATGATGAAATGAAGCACAGAAATGCTTAGGTCTTCTTCAAGAGATACCCCATTATTATGCCAAGCAAGCCAATTAATATGACGATGACATATGAGACTCCACCACGACTTTTGTTGCCTTCCCGCTTCAGTAGATCCTACAAGCAGTAAAATCATTCATTGCATTAAGTGTTTCCTTACGTCCAAAAGCTAACAGTAACATATAAAGAAGATCAAATACAATAGTGACGGCACATAAAAAGGTACTTGCTTTAATTCTAATTAAATCATACTCGGTTATCCAGAACAGAAACACATGGTCACAATTCAGGCTAAAATCCTGGAAGACTGTTGTTTCAACATAAAATGGTAGGAAAGTAATTGACAGGTAGAATTGCATTCTTAGCAGATCATTGCAGAGGAGAGGAAAAACAGCTATTTGAAACAACCTAAGTTAAAGTATCTTTGCTATGGAATTAATGAGTAAAGTTATGAAACACAAATATCAATCATATCCATCATAAATGTTCAAAAAATTAAACTCACAAGCTGATTCAGAAAATCTTCAACATTTTTCCTTACAACAAATTATCAAAACTCATAAACACTGTGGAACATAGAACATCTGTTTTCAGTTACCTTTTGGTTCAAGCAGGGTTTTGAAATAGTTAGAATATTTGATGATATTTCAGAGACAACACAATAAAAAAACATGAAATGCAACTGCTAGAATCAGAAGCAGTATCATTCTCATCATTTAAGATTAAAGTCCTCCTTCATCTAAAGGAAAATAAATATAGATTAAACAAATGAGTAAATTTAATTATCTACCAAATACTGTAAATCCTCACCAGTTCCTGGCGGAGCTTGCTATTTTGTTCAATTGCATTATTCTTTTCTTCAGTCAGTCTTGAGATAAGAGCTCTAGCCTGTAAAACAAGCAACTATAATCAAAATAAAGTTGTCTAACAATACCAACTCTAGAAGTTACAAACTGGACCGAATTTACAGCACATGAACCAAAAAGAAGAGTTTGAATACAATGGATCCACACTGTAATGGATTCAAAATGCATATATATTATATAAAAATTTGACTTAATAAAACATCACACATACATCACTTTTAGAAAGTTTGGTTCTCGAAACCATCTTTACAGAAGTAATCGGCATCAACATGAGTACGTATCTATGTTCCTCCATATCATATGGTTTGCTTGGAAGTTCAATATCAACAAAAATTTGAATAGCTTTAAGTAAGAAAAGAAGGCTTTACAAGCAATGAGCTTATGTAAGCGCAAGAAATCTCCGAAAGCCTTTATTTACTTACTGTTATTGTTAAAACCTCCAACTGAAAAAATAAGACATTGCAAACACTTGGATACAACTCTTGTCATTGAAATTAACATCCACTTGATAATCTCCAGGTGAGATCATAAGCTTGTTCCTTAATAACTCATGCATATATTCAGAAAAAAAAAAAAGGAAAAGTTCTAATTTACCTCTGCAGATTTGTCTTGAGCGTCAGGTCGCTCAGTAAACCCTCTCGCTACCTGAAATACACAACAAGAAAAGGCATTCCAATTGATATCCTCAGAAATTAAGGGAAAAAGGAAAACAGAATAAATCAAGAACCCACTTGTGTGAAGTCAGAACCGTTGGCATTTCCATTCTCTGAAACAGAACCTCTAGGTGAGGATCCTTCCTCAGAACCTTCTGGTACTGGAGACGGTGGTTGAGGAGGAGAAACATACAGCACTCTCAATTTGCTCTCCTCGACCACATGCCCCGCCTCCTTGTTGAACTGGCCAATCCCAACAGCACAATAAATATTGTAATTCCAGATAAAAAAAACTGTCAAATGGAAATGCAAAAACCAACTAGCACAACACAAATACCATTTCTGCAGTGATGTCCTTCGGACTAGCACCATCAACAGTTTTTACACTCTGAAGAAGAAACTTATCCTTGCATTGCATATCAAGCGGAGCCTCTTTTTGTGCTTGCATGGTAACTTCCATTTATGCAAAAAAAAAAAAAAAAAAAAAAAAAGTTCCGAATTCATTACTCGACTATAAAGCATAACTAAACAAAAGGTAGCCATCCGCATTCAAAATAATCATATCAGTACCCATAACATCACATGTAGATCGTGGCAAGACAATTCCAGTGTTCGGACGAACACAATACTTCTTCGGATTGGTCGTTTTCACCTGAAAAACAAAACCAAAATCCAAACATAAACACGCAAATTTCACGTAGGAACACTGCAAAACACACGGCTTAAATCCTACATTACGCAAAACTACATTAATTTCACAGACCACAATCAAAACCAGCAGATCTCACAATAGAAGCAAAAACAAAATTGACGATCAAACCACTCTCCAAACTGAAGGCGAAATTGAAGCGTTACCTTGAAGGCGACATAGGAATCGGTCTTATTAGACAATTGAAGAGAACATGAGATCTGCTTCTTGAGTTCAACTAAAGCATGAAGAAAGAATTAGAAATGAGAGAAGTGCGAGGTAAACCCTAGGAGAAGAAAAAGAGAGGGAGTTGAAGGGAAACTCACAGGGAAACTTGAGTTCGAGAGGTTCGATGTTGAGGAGCTCCCCGCTGCTCATCTTGAAGATGGATCGACGGAGTCAGATGCAGAGAAATTCAAAATTCCGATCACACACACACACACGCAGGGATTCGCTTTTGTTCTCCTTTTTCTATTTTCTTTGTGGCCGTGTCAAAGTGCGTTCAAACTTAGGCAAATACACAGACACACACCCAATACAAAAAAGAGTTTTGGAATTCAGTACCCACCTTGCTCCCACACTCACATCACCAAACCAATACCAATGTATTTATTAGCACATTAAAAACGCAGTTTGATAGTTAAGTTTACCAAACAATGTAATATTTAATTTCAAAGACAGGTCTTATTTTAGGCTCAATGTTACTTTTCATTCTTCATGTTTTTATGTTTTTTTTGCTACCTTTAGTTTTAAGGTTGTAATTTGCGACTCTATGCATTTTAAAATATTATTTTGGTGTTTTTTATGGTTTAATGGTGACAGATGTTTTCCATGACTTACATGTATGTTAATTTGCTTTTGTTGGCTTCTACACCTTGTCCATACATGGTATTTTTTTCTGCAATTGTAATCTTCAAATTCAATTTTAGGATTAGTGTATGATGAATTTCATCAATCATTGGTTTTCTCAATTTCTTTATTTAAGGTTTGTGTTCTCTTCCTCTCAACTTTTGTTATTTAGGATTGGTGTTGGTGGGATGTAATGGAGGCAATTTTTGGTGAAGTATCAATCATGGAATCACATGCATCTGATACCCCAATGACCATTGACAAAATCACATCACAGATAAAATTAAGAACATAAGCACAAAACAATACACCAATAAAATAAAAATCAAATGCTTAACAACCTATAAGTTATCATGTACCTCTAAACTAGGGATTGAGGTTGGTGTCAACTTTGTTAAACTTGCAAGAGGGTATTCTTTTTCTCCATAAAAATAATTAACAACCCAAAAATCCAAAGTATAACAAACACTTTTTACTAACTTGACAATGTCAACATGGTAGTCAGCAAGGAACACATCATCCTTGAGCTAAAACAACATGAAAATAAGTTTATTAAAATAAATAAAATATCAAGTTGCCACTGTTTAAACTTAACGTACTGACATGCCAAAACAGGGAAATATAAAATATTAAGGAATAAAGATAAGATTTAACCTTGTTTTTATTACTCAGAAGTAATTTTTCAGTTTAGAAAACTTTTATGATTATGGCAAGTATTTATTTTGAAATAATGTTATATTTTTTTTTTTACTTAGGGTATAGTATTGATCTCTTATTTATTTGATTTTGTTAAAAAAGTTAACTGTATTTATTTGTTCATTTTAAAAAGTTAAAAACAATATTACTTACCATTTTTCAATATGTGTTTATTTCTATCTGATTTTTAATTCTTTTCTTACTATAAATAATAATGATAATAATAACAACAAACGTTTTTAAAATTCGACTTCAATTATGGTAGAACCAATATTGTTAAAAATATTAAAATAAGTAAATAACACATAAAAAATACATATAAGCGTTCAAATAAATTTGCTATTATATTTAAATTGAAATTTCAAATTAGTATTTGTCAACATTTATTGACCATGACAAGTATGCATGTAGAATAAAAATGTTGAATATTTTAGATTAATTTTTATTAAAAATATCTTTTTAATTGTCTCATTTTAGATTAAATTTTATTGATTTCCTAATTATTTAACTAATTCTTTCTTAAATTATATAATTTATTTTGAATCGGTTCATCAATTCTACCGGTCAGTCCGATCGATTTAAAAAAATATATATACTAAGGAGTTAAATATATATATATATATATATATATATATATATATATATATATATATATATTATATAAATATTATTGGTAATTGTTGTGCTATTTTTTTAAGTAGACAACTGAAATAACTGTAATTTTATTAATATTTTTATGTTTTAAATATTAAATGTATGCTTATATTTAATGTTATAGAAAACATTTAATGTTGTTCTCTTTATTTATTAAGAAGATAGACAGTAATTATTAATACTTTTATGTTGATATAGGTAAATTTATATGATTTTGACAATTCGTATGCAAAAGTTTCATTGACCAGTCAATAATAAATGGGAAGTGATAAATTGAATTTCCAAAAGTGCTAGTTTGAAAAAAACGTGAGGAATGAGAATCAGAGTGCAGAGTTTTCAAAATGAACTATTTATAGATAAATATTAAATAGGTTGTGGTCTAAGAAGACAAACAAAGTCGCTTTATGATACGTCATTTTTCTTTTTTCCTGCACAATCACTGTGTTCACTTATTCATGCTCATCATTTTATACTTTTCAGTGTTCACAAATGCTTCTATCATTTCGAATCCATATCATAAGCAACCACTACATTTATTAATTTAGTTCACATGTTTATAGGATTCAATGATAGCATATCAATTTATGACTTTATAGTGGAAAATCTTTAATACATCTAAATTTGAATTTCTCATAAAAGTAAAAAATTTATTTTATTTTACAATTAATTTTGTAAGATTAAATTACCCTTAAACTCATTATCAAAATACCTATAAAAATTCAATCTTTTAAATTTTGAGTGATAAGTCACATTTTATGAACTTTAAAATTATTTTTTTACTGTAATTTAAGTGAACTTTAGTATAATTCTATTACCGTGACTTTTTCTTAATATACTTTTTAATTTCATTTTATTTTTATGAGAAGAAAATGACGAATCTTAAGTGGAGGAAGTGGAATCAGTGTAAAAAAAAATAATAATAAGTCTTAATTGTTGCTTCTATAATGTGTTTATGTAGTTTTTCTATATTCTTGTACAACTTTTTTTTAAAATATTTTTAAATCGCTTTTAAATCATCAACTAATCCTTATTTCTCTTTCGAAAAGTTTTTAAAACAGTTTCAAATAATTTATTCATTCCTATTCTAGAATCCTTCGTTATTTCAAGTTAAACTAACCTTAGACTTTTCTCATCGATTAGTTTTCTTTAAAGTGTTTCTTCTTTTAATTATTGTTTCAATCCATTGAGTTTGAAACTATTATTATTAGGGTTTCTTTAGTAATATTCACACATTGATATTGATATGAATGGTATGATATTTGGATCCCTTGGTTTATTGTTACTATCAAGTAGGATAATTTTGTCCTAAAATGTACTTTTACATGTATCATTATACTTGAAATATTTAGTTTCCAGCATAAAAATATGTTAAAATCTCATGTCAACTAATAATATAATTAATTAATATATAAATAGGGGACAATATTTAAATTACGAATCAATTTATTGAGTTAAATTAAGTCTAAAACGATACTAAATTCAAGTTTAACAAAGTGTATGGGGTCAAATGACAATTCATCAATAGTTATTGAGTCCTATATATTTTATGTTCTAAATATTACTGTGAGGAAGGTATTTATTTAAGAACCAATTCTAACTATATAAATAACCACATTAAAGTATATAAATAGAGAGACAATTGAACCTTACAACTGCTTTTGTGAATTTGAATTTAATCTATATTCATGCTTTTTAAAAAATCTTACATTGGTTAACGCAAGGCCTTGTTTTTATGGGCAATTCTTTTTAATTAACACAAATTAGTACATGTTAAAAAATTGAATTCCAATAAATCTTATCTAAAATACAATTTTATTTATTTATTTTTAAATAATAGAAGTCAAGATTTGAAACATGACTTCTACTAATTTTGTATATTTCTAAAATAATTGAAGTCATATTTTAATTACGATATCAATGTAAAATAGAACAAGAAAATTGAGCATGATTTCACTCTTATTTTAAAAAAAAAAAACAGAAGTTACGTTTTAAAATATTTTATCGGTTAATTTATAAAAATGAAAATAAAAAAAATCTTATTTCAAACTACGACTTTTTTTTATTAAAATTGTGATTGAAAAGCAAAACATACTCATATCTCATTTTTTGTAATAAAAAAATTCCTGTTACGTAAAAATCCTGTTAATTAACATGGGAATGAGTGCACGTGATGTCAATGATATATTAGGTAGAATTTAATAATTTTAGAAAACATTTTATCTCAGCTTTGACTTCCTACATCACAAATAAACCGTCATATTGAATGGATGATAATCACAATAAGGAACACTAATATAATTAATAAATTTAAAAAAATGTAACTACAATTATGAAAATATAGAAGAAAAACATAAACGCTAAAATTTAATGAGTTTAAATGGGAGAGTCCTTTAACCTAAAAAGGATAATTTATATATAATTAAGAATAAGAAATAAATGATAAAGTTTACATACATGAATGATAAACATAAACTATGAGAATAGTAAATAGGCAGAATATATAAAGATTGGAAATATTGTCTCGTGTGGGGTTTTCATAGCAGAGAAGAAAAATAAAATTTGCCCAATTTGAATAACCATTAATTTCGTGACATTTCTATTTCTTTTAAGTCAATGTTGTAAAAAAGATGATTTAAAAATAAAATTAATGTGATTGTATAACTTTGCCGGCAAAAAAGTACGATCAAACCATATTTTACTACGAAAAATTATTTCAACCTTTTACTCAATTTTCTTCCTTTTTTTCTCTCACTTTCTTATAAACCAAACATACTCGTGTGAAAAAAAATCTGCATAATAACATATATAACTCCTTTTTTTTATGATAATACTAATATTATACATTACTTCAAAACATTAACATCATATATATATATATATATATATATATATATATTATAGATAATTTCCTCCTGAAACAATTATAAAGTAAATTTTAATTATTTTTTTATAATTAACTGTATAATTCCAAAAATATATTTTATTGATATCAAGTACTTTAAGAAAAATGTGTTTTCAAATATGATTAATAAAATTAAATAGTATTTTTATTCTTTAATTAACTTAAACGTTATTAATGTTATTTACATTTGACTCGAAACAAAGTAGGATCCAGTTTCATACTAGCAAACTAAGAAAACAAATAATAAAATAGATACCCAGCTATTTTATGAAACGGTGTACTAATTTATCCGTTATCCTGCATGATAAATAGTTAAATCCTGAACCATATATTTATAAAACAAATTAAGTTTCTAATGAACTTGACTATGTTATTTGAAACTTGAATGAAAGTAAAATTTTAACTTTAACTTAGTCTCACAATCTTACAGCATTTTCATTTCAAGAATTATACTACGAGTTCTTAATTCGATTTAATTTTGGTGGATTATGTTATGTTATATTACTTTTTAACATTTTTAAACTTTTTTTTTATCTTTTTTACTTTAATGTAAATATATTACAATATCCATATTTAGATAAATATTTTATTTGGTTTTAACATAAATATATATTTTCAAGACAATAAAATAGTTATTTATTCTTATAACTCAGAGTTTTAGGTTTTATTTTTTTATGAGACTCGGATCATAATCTTATTACCTCCTCGTCTATAACTTTTGTGGTAAAGATGTTCTTAAGTTGAAAATTAAATATTTTAAACCTAAAATTAAATATTTTTAGATAATCTAAATTCAATAACAAATAACGTAATTGAGCGAAGAAACATAGTTATAATATATTTTGTTACTATAGTGAACATTGAATAATTTAACTTCATAGAACCCTGACATAATAAATATAACTCAATACATATCTCCAAGATGTATAAAATGATAATATAATGTTAACTTTTTCACTTAAATTGTCTTTATGGTAAAGTTACTTTATAAGGTCTTAATTTAATTTTAGTGGATTTCACTTTCTTGCATAATTTTTAAAATATTTGTCACTTTTATTTCAATATGAGATTCTTATAGAATTCACACTCTAATTAATCTTTTATTTTATTATTTGCAAAAATATATTTTTAAGATAAAAATATTTATTTTATTTGTATGACTTAAAATCTTATTTAAAATTCAAAATCTTAAATTTTATCTCACGTCAATATACTCTAATAAAAATATTTATAAAATTTAGGAAACTTATAATATTGTGAAGATATCTTATTTAGTTATTTTTTAATAACATGATTGCTTTAATATCTCTACTTTTTTTAATTATTTTTTGTAATAATATCATACGTTTAAGATGGGCACTTTTTTTAAGTATCTGAGTTTGGCAGCAAATTTGGAGTGTTTAGATGTTAATAAGTTCACCGCTAAGATTGTAATGGTTTGCACTTGGGGCAATCTTTTGGCATTTTCGAAGCTGCCAATGCTGTTATGTGGGACAATTAATTAACCTTTAAACTTCTCCATTAATTCTTGTAGTAGCAGTCTCACCCGCAAAGTTAGACTCCCAATTGCGACTAAGTAAATGAATGGTTAATCATTACACAACTCATAACTTTCCTATCTCTCACAAACCACTTTATTACTCGAAAAAAGCAAAACATAAATTTTGTTAGATAGCAGAGCTAATTCATTGTTCTCGAATCTTGAGTAGAAATTGGACGATAGATCCAATTTCCACAGGCTTACTTTCTCTCTCTGTGAGGGAGTATGTATATGGTCCTAAGCATTTCTATAAAAGGACAATTGCTTTATTTTCTCTCTAAATAACGTACTATTTTGGTATTCCTTGCTATCAAGTCTCATGCATCAACATCTTGCATGTAAACTCCATAGTTGTTGTCATCCACTTTGAATATACAGGGAATATGTTAAGTATATAAATCAAAATTTACAATACTTTTTAATATGTTGCAAAAGGAAAGAAAGAAAAAAAAATAGATCTCATATAGAATGTAAATGTTATTGATGGAAGATCATACGTAGAGTTACAAGAATGGAAGAGGAAGAGGTAGAATATTTTATATATATATATATATATATTTTATATAGGAGTAACTTTTATTTTGTATAAAAAAAATAAAGATGGGTTAAGTTTTGGGTCTAATTGAGTGTTTGAGTCGTAAGTTGCAATCTTCATCTTTAGAAAAGTCAAAACATTAATAGAGAGGTTAAAATGCTACATGACTATACAAACATTAAGGAAGCTTTGGAGGTTATAAACACTTGAGAAATGCAACATTAAAACAATATGGGAACAGAATGCAAGATTTAAGTAATATGGAACTTGGGACGATTTTTTGCACTTTGAACATTTTAGTCTCACATTTCATAGATTAATGAGTGTTAGGAATTCTTAAGCATATTAATAAAGCCTACAAAAATACTTTCAGGAAACAAGTAAATCAAAATTCTCCTTTTTTTTGTTATCTTTTGATCTCTCGTTTTTGTAATGTATTTATCAAAATCTTTCTTATTAACATAATTTTTTTCTAAGTATTTTTTATCAATTTTTGGGTTCATGTTGCTTGTCTTCTTATTATTTTAAAGTCACTTAATTTAGGAGTAATTACCTCCAAAAAGAGTTTTCATTAGTTATATGTATAAATCAATCATCTTAAATCTTTTCATCAGTTATATATATAAATAAATCTTAAATTAAAAAAGAAACTTAATATAGATTGTAGTTGGTATAACAACTTACATGAAAAAAAATACTTATATGTGTACTAATAATTAATTAAACAATAAATCTTATCATTTTTATTTTTATTCTTGTGCTTATGGTTATTAGATCATGTGTTGTTAAATATTCATTATTGTTCTAGATATCATTCCAAGATTTCATATGTAAAGAAGAGAATAATTAAAATGTTGTCAAAAGTTAAGTTTTCTTATAAATAGAATGACTTATTTTTTATTCATATGAACTTTATACATAGATCTTCAATCACAACGGTGGATACTATTATTTGTTTGTTTTCAGTTGGCTTCAATATCATTTTCTTCTATGGTTCTAAAATCATATTTCTACTTAGAAATTTTGTAAAGGATATGGTAGATTTCGTTAAGACTTTCTATGTCTAAATCCAACCCTTATCCCTACCTCCATCTCGTTGACTTCCTTGCTGGAAAAGTTGGCTTTCTCAAAGATATAAATTTATGTTTGTCACCAATATTTTAAAAAGTTCTACAAGATTGTATTTGTATAATAAGAACGAGGAGGAAATAATGAGTTGATTATAAGATATCATGGACAAGTAAAACAAACATAATAAATTAATTTCAAAATTAACTTTTAATATATATATTTTTAATTAAAATATAATAAGATTATAAAGAATAGAAAAATCATAATATTAACTTTAATGTAATTAATATGTCTAGGAATAAGTATAGCCTCTATTGTATAAAGTGACAAAATATATCATTTAAAAGGACATCAAAGGAATTGTTCAAAAAGAAAGGTTACACTATCTCTTTCCTTTTTTTCATTTTTTCTTTTCTTTTGTTTAGTTTATCCAGAAGGAAGAATTTGACCAATCAAGTATATTGCATCAATGGTCTGTTGAAAAAACATGGGAAATCTAGAAAGATGAAATCACAAAAATAGATTAGATCACACCATGAATGATCCATTATGCCAAAACCTATTAATGGAATAGGTGGGGTTGCAGCTACCACATAAAAAATTCAAGAGAACTGTTTTATAACTTTCATGCCTTTGACAACTGTGTGATGTGAACTAGACTATCAGCCAAAGGACATTCCATACCACACTATTTGAGCTTTCTGTAAACATTATGAAAACGACTCTTTTAACAGTATTTGATGTACCAAACTCAAGTCTATCTCTAAACACATCGATCATGGTCTCAAAACTTGCCACTTTACATTTTTGCCTGTTCTTGCGTGCTGTGCTGAGCTCTGTCTTTCAGGCCACGTATGAGAAAAAAGAAAATTAAAACGTTATTTAAATTGCTCGATGCAAGATTCAATAGTAATATTGATTTCACCAGCATGGTTGTCTTATCTAATATCGTGATTTTCTGCTATGTGTAGTTATTAACAAGCATACATTCGCTTGGAATTTTCAATTGCTTTGTTTAAAATTGAAGGAATAATATGAAAACATACCTTGGTGTCTCCAAAAACAGGTTCTTCTCGATTAATTTTTTGAAATGTTAGCGTAGAAGCAAAGACTGTTTCCGTGTTTGCTGTCTCTGATTTGTACCAAATATATACAGAGCGTATATAGAAACCACATGCTTTCAAAATTGTGCAACCAGAACCATTTTAACTCCTCTACATTCTTCCACCTAGAAAACTTAGTGAAGTAATTTACCTTGGACCTATAACTTGAAGAAGCACACTGAGATTTTTGTTGATAGAGTAACGAAATTCAATATTAATCATTCCAACCATATAAAAGTCGCGTCATAGGATAAAACATAATATGGTAGAATACATAATAGTACCTGTAAAAAATCATTAGTCTATCATAACTATAACAATCATCCCAACAATGGAAAACTATTATCCATCTCATACTTAGTAATATTATAACAAAATCAACAACTTTCTCACTTATTATTTATATATAAAGTTGTGAGATTTTTACATGATTGAGCAATCTTTTCACAGTCTATTTATGACCGGTTAAAGTTATGTTAGATATGTTATTATAACAAAATAATACTCATTTTTCTTTCCAATTTTTTTATCATTACAACGACATCACTTATCATGAAGTGTAAGTATATTTTAATAACTTAAAGACGGTGTGTGTAAGTGTAAAAAGACCAACAAATTTATGTGCTAATAACATATGATTTAGGAAATTGGACAAGATGTCTCATGCTATCAAGTAGTAACATAATAATGTCATGTTGTTAGAGAGAGAGATAAAAATAAAAACAAAAGGAAGGAACTGCACATGGTATAAATGCAATAATAGATCCATCAATTGTGTTTATGCGATGTATAGAAAGGATATTGAGTAAGATAACCCAACTATATCTAATTTGACTAAAATAATGAGTTCAAAACTTATAATTTGATCAAATTCAATTTAATCGAATGTAATTTATTGGAAAAAAAATTGAGCTTAAACTGTTCTGATTACGTTGAGTGATTACATTATCCAACCTAATAAACACTCTTAATTGGTATCTTCTCATACATGACATACATATAATTGAAAATCTATAATTACATTTGTTCATGTAATAAGATTTGGGTGAGTTAAATTGAATGGTCATAGTAACCATTTAAAAAGTGAATTCATGTTTAATTCATTTTTTAAAAAGAGAATTCATTTCATTTATATCTTCTAAAGTGTCAGGATTTTTTAATTTATATATGAAACAAGATATTTATAGATTATCCTATAGTAATTGAATAGTGAGTGATAAATTCTAATACCATATTACTATATTATTAATTAAATGAGTTTAATTTTAATTTATTCTTACAAATTCTGCTTATAAAGTAAGAATTATTCTCCTTTACATAATATGAATTCACTTTATCTTTAATCCACGTGAAATTTTCGATAAATTATGCACTCTGTGAGTTTCACTCCCTCGTCAGTGATTAAATTGGAGAGCAGTGAATGACATTCTGAAGTTACAAGTGCTTGTTTATCAACCTTTTAGGGCATGCATGCTTCCATCAAAACGGCAAAAATTTGGCTTTGGGCATTAGAGAGCTTCCAGTTCCAATTTGCTTTTCATACAGCATTATTGTGACACTTGTCGTGGCCCAACTTCGTGATCATATACATGCACTCACATACATAAACTAATCACGAACTTTCTTTTTTCATAGCCCAATTTTGACCAAAAAATGAAATAAAAGAATGAGTTTAAATTTGATTTTCTTTTTCTTTATTCACATCTACCCACATGTCCTTAATAGATGTGAAACAAAGTTGTAAATCTTAACTCAAGACCATAAATTTAATTAAAAAAATAATTTTTTAATGTTCTAATTCTTTTTAATAATTTTTGTTGATATAATTTATTTAAGAAATAATCATTTTAAAATAAGGTCCAATATTAAATAATTTTGTATTTTTTTACTTTATAATATTAGTATTTTGTTCACTTTTATGTGTCTGTAAAGGACCTAGTCCAGGTTTGAATCTTAGGTTTCACCTTCATTTTTATGTCAGCATGGTACCTTGTTTTACTACTTCTTAAATCGTGATCATAGTAGAAGGCCCAGAGAACAAATAAAGTTGAGTTTTGACTTCAAGTAACAAATAGAAATTTTTTTAGACCAATTCAAAGGCTTATCCATGACTTGTACCATAAAAAGGTTTGTCTCAGAGGATATGGCAAAATACTTTGGTGTCATCCTACATATCATGGGGGATAAGCAAGTCATTTAACTTAAAATTTAAGATTACAAAAACTATTCTCAAAAGTTATTTTTTGTTAAAGCAATTTATAATTTCTATTAATTTATTAACATGTATTACATTTTATATTAATTATTTACACCTACATGATATACGTGATCTAATTATTAGCAACGGAAAAATTATATGGACTTAGAGAGGTGAAAACCAGTTTGATCCGTTAAAGAATAACGAAAACTATAATATGATTATAATAATATAACAATATAATAATAATAATAATAATAATAATATTATTATTAATATTATCCGTATAATAACAATAATATTAATAATAATAATAATAATAATATTTTTAATAATAATAACAAGATTATTATTATTATTAATACTAATAATAATAACAATAATAATTACAGTAATAATAATAATAATAATAATTAATTTAATAATTATATTAATGATAATAATTACAATAATAGTTTTGATAATAATAATTATTGGTAATAATAAATTAATAAGAAATAATAATAACTTTATAATATAAACAATATTTATTAATTTATCCATGAATAATTTTGTCCATAATTTGTGTAATATTTAGTGATAGATAAATCTATTTCACAATCAAATTGCCAACTAATTTTTAACTGTTACTAATTTGTTGGTAGTTTGTATTTATTGATAATTTTGGATATTACTGACAAATTTACTCGTCGATAATCCTAAATTTTCTTCTAATGTTTATTAATTTTTTAAAATATAATATGATTTAATTAATAAAAAAGTTTAAAAATTATTTAAGATTAATATATATATATATATATAAGTATTTACACATGTGAATACTTAGATTTCATTTAATTTAATAATTAGAAAAATAATTAAATTTTTTTAAAATTAAGAGATGAGTAATGATAACAATTTTTTCACCTTAAACAATTATACGTGCTTGGGCCTTTTCTTTGAGAAAGGAACAATGGATATTATTAGACAAATTTATAAATTTGTTTTAATGTCAAGTATCATAAAATAAGTATTATCACAATATACTAAATTTGCACTCTGTTGTGGTCTTGCATGTTCTCACAGTTGCATTAAGACTAGGTCTTTTCCTGAACACTTTGTATCCGGAGCCTCTAACCAACGACGAAAAAAAAGTAGTATATTTTTCTTCATATAGTTTTGCCAAAGCTATTGCTCTAAGTAAAGTTGCTGGACATTGAGATACTACATCCCGTCGGATATCAAGCTTCAACCCACTGATAAAGCAATCCAACAAAGCCTCAGGTGGTTCGATATGAACTCTATTAGCTAATGCAGTAAACTCTAGGTAATATTCATTAACAGATCCAATTTGCATTGGTTTAAATAAGGAAGCCCAAGGAAAATCAAAAAGAGAATGACCAAATTCAATTTCAATAGTTTTTTCAACTCATGCCAAGAACGAAACGGTTAGTTACATTGCATCATTTGGAACCAGAGAATGACACCCTTATCCATGTGCATTGCAGACACGACAATTCTCTCCAAGTCAGAAATATTATAGTAATCAAAATATTGATCCGCACTAAAAATCTATTCCAAAGCATATGAACCATCAAACCACGGAAGATCATAATGGATTTTCTTCACCTATGTAGAGCTCGACACATGGTTCAGAGAGTGTTGTTGATTCTGCATGAAGGTTTCTAGTGTCATTTGAAACGTATCCATTCGAACCTTGGCCTCTTCCGCCATTTGCAATGTGAGGGTTTTTTGCTCCAAAACATTTTTTTCCATAATCTCATGTAAACTTCAGATCTCCTGTTGCATCTCTTTCATACGAGTATTCTCCACCATGGTCAATGAAGGCACCAATGTAACAGTGAAATTATAATGCAATAATAATTTCAAGAAAAGATTCAACCCACAAAGAGAACAAAACAGAGGCTCATTCAAATCTTGTAGTTCCACAATTACAAGCAAGAAAAATTAATGTCTAAGCCAACAATATAACAATATGATTGCTCCACTCAGTTGTTCCTCAAAACGTCTCATTCGCCATGCATGAATCTAGAACATATATTTCCTATAGACAATTATGAATAACCATAAGGGAAGAAAGCATGGCAGGGTAGAAAGAAGAAGACGAAAAGTTATTAGAGAGAGAAGGTTACCACTCAACAAACTCTCCATTCCTATTCTCCCAATCTTCTATTTGATTCTCTGATCCTGTTGCTCCTCCTCACATCCTTGCACTCTTGATCTGCCACCACATGTCCTTAGGCATAACAAACTCTTCATCTGTATTTTTCTCTAGCTCAGAATTACTTCTTCTGAGTTTAGAGTTTAGGATTATTATCCTATTTTAAGTATTATCAGTCTTAAAGTTTGAAACTTTATTATGTTTTGTCCTTAAAAAATATTTTTGAAAAGTTAAGAAAAGAAATATATTTAAATCATTTTTAAAAATCAACTCTTAAATGATATCAAACTATTGAATGTATTAAAATAAACCCTTCACTTGACTATAAAAGAATAATAATTTGTTTTTAAAATATGATTTTAATCATTATAGACAATATCAATATTCATATATTAAATCCATCGAAATAATATTATTATAATCAATCACTATATTTTAAATATTTTTTACTTCAAAATTTAAAAATTTATCATAATTTTATTCGTAGAAAAACTCCAATTTAGTGAAATTTTTGGTAATGTCATACCTTTCTTTTGACACAAAGCAAAGTCACATGAGGTTGAAAATCTTAAAGGAGATGTATGATCACTTGCAAATTATTACAAATACATAAAAAAGATAAATATACATAACTAAAGATATTGTTATTGTTACAATATTAAAAATGAAATATACATAACTAAAGATATTGTTATTGTTACAATATTAAAAATGTAATAGACTAACATCGTTTGAGAAACGTGAAACAGAAAAGTCATATGTAGCTTTTCTTAAAAGTGGGTAATGCAGTTTTCAAAATTATGGATAAAGATGACATGTTGATTAGGAGAATAAACTTTGGTATTATCCATAACCTTGCATTAATGATTAAGATGGTAGGGATGCATTGGTACCAACTTTATATTACACACAACATAACAGCCTGGAATTTGGCATTACGGGCAAGTCCAAAATCGCCTTTCGGTGGGACTTAAGTGACCCGAATAAAGCAACAGGAATTACATCATGCCAACCTATTCTATCTATAATCAACAATCATATTTCACCAACAATCATATTTCACAAATCTCAACAAAAGTTTCTGTGGTGGTTCAATTTTGTAGATGGCTATTGCGGGGCGGTGAGCATTTTGATTACGATGGGAACCCATTAAGGCCCTGAATTTGAAGACACAAAGTTGAAGACAGGTGGAGAATGAAGTGTTGCGAAATTCAGAAAGGCTATGATGATAGGTTTTGAGAGTGGTCCCTGTTTCATTTGTTGGTGGTAACGCGACAAGAAAGTGGTTCTTGTGAGGGGTACGACCAAATCTGAAGTTGGTGTGCATGCACCTTGGAGCAGAAACAGAGAACCGAAAGTCAGGCCCTTAGGCCCATAGGATCCTGTTCCGTGGGTATTTAGGCCCATCAATCCGGTTTCTTTAACGATTGAAGACATTGAAAGCGTGAATCCCACGGTTTTGGTGGGGTGGTGATGCGCGAAGGATCTAGAAGGAAGCACACGTGTGGGGGAATGGAGACAGCCAAGCTAGCTGTATCCAGACTATCAAACAGCACCAGTCAGCGCCTCGTCACCTTATCGGAACTTCAACTTTTGAACCCTCTCTCACGCAAACACTGCTATGTACCCTTCCTTCAAATTTTAAAATAACATTATGTATTATATTATTAATAACTTTATTATTTTTTATTATATTTAATATTACATAATCTAGTTACATTTCATGTGCATTTTACACACTTGCGTGCAGTGAATGGCTCTTTTTTATGTGCACGTGATCAACATTTGAGAAGGACCTCCCTGACGTAGATTCTAAGATGAGCTTCGTCCATAATAGATAGTGTTTCCAAAAAACCATCAAGATTCAAGTTATGGATGTGAAGTGGAAAGTGTCGTCATTCAGAAAAAGGTCATGCGCCCTCCTCATCAATACATTGCCAATGCAGTACGATACATTTAGTTAATTAATGCATAGGAAATGTTAGTGTATTTTCTCTTACTTCTTTTTTATATTCTAACGTGACATATGTTGTTCCATATGGTAATGAAAGAGAAAATACAGTTATTTTTGGTTAAGTAGTTAGCTCAGTTTAAATAAGTGATTCACTATGTGTAGTTTTGGAACACATATGTATGAGGGATGAAAACACTAAGTGATTAGCTCAGTTCAAATAAGTGATTCGCTGTGTGTAATTTTGAAACACACATGTATCTCAGGGATAGAATGTCTAAGTGGTTAGCTCAATTCAAATAAGTGGTTCGCTGTGTGTAATTTTAGAACACACACATGTGTCTCAGGGGTGGTAGGTCTAAGTGGTTAGCTCAGTTCACCTAAGTGGTTCGCTGTGCGTAGTTTTGGAACACAACATGTGTCTTAGGAGTAGAAGGTCTAAGTGGTTAGTTCAGTTCAAATAAGTGGTTCGCTGTGTGTAGTTTTGGAACACACACGTGTCTCAGGGATGAAAACATTACGTGGTTAGCTCAGTTCAAATAAGTGGTTCGTTGTGTATAATTTTGGAACACACATGTGTCTCACGGGTAGAATGTCTAAGTGGTTAGCTCAGTTCAAATAAGTGGTTTGTTGTGTGTAATTTTGGAACACACACATGTATCTCGGGGGTGGTAGGTCTAAGTGGTTAGCTCACTTCACCTAAGTGGTTCGCTGTGTGTAGTTTTGGAACACACACATGTGTCTCAGGAGTGGAGGTCTAAGTGGTTAGCTCAGTTCAAATAAGTGGTTCGCTATGTGTAGTTTTGGAACACACACGTGTCTCAGGGATGAAAACACTAAGTGGTTAGTTCAGTTCAAATAAGTGGTTCGCTATGTATAATTTTGAAACACACACATGTGTCTCAGGGGTGGAATGTCTAAGTAGTTAGCTTAGTTCAAATAAGTGGTTCGCTGTGTGTAGTTTTGGAACACACACGTGTCTCGGGTGGAATGCCTAAGTGGTTAGCTCAGTTCAAATAAGTGGTCCGTTGTGTGTAGTTTTGGAACACAAGTGTTTGAAGGATGAAAACACTAAGTGTCTGTTTGGTTGAACTGATTTGAGAAGATTTACTGTTCAAGAGGATGAATTTGAAGGGACGAAGGCTGTTTGGTTGACCTAATTTGAGAGGATGGATGAAGACGGATTTGCAAGATGGCATCTTCGCTAACATGAAGAGATTTGAAGGGATGGAACTTGAAATTACAAAATAGTCCCCATAAATGAGGTGGAAATTACCAAATACCCTTGTAAACATATATAACATTTAATGGTATAATATATATGTTAATAAGAGTATTTAATTTTGAATAATTACTTTTAATTAAATGTTATCTATTAATATTCTTTATTTTAAATTTAAGTACACCTTTCATTTATTTTAGTCAATTTAAGTAGACTGTTTATATACTTTTTATTATAACTTATTAATATTTTTATAGAAATAAAATAAAAATTCAAAAAATTTGTATTTAATATCTTAAAAATATAATAAAAAATATTTAATTTTTTAAGTAAGAGAATTAATAAAAAAGTAAATTTAAAAAACATTGCAAACTATTTTTATTTAGACAAATAACTTTAAAAGTTTCAATTTAAGTAAAATGTAAAAATAATTTATACTTACAAAAATAACAGTAAATTTCAATAAAAAAAAAGTAGTTTAGATTGTAAGAATTTTTTTTAACAGATTTCAGTTAATTATAATTTATAGACTAAATTGTATATTTTAATAGAATAATAAATTTGTGATTTTATTGCATTATTTAGGATTTATGTTTAATTTTAAATAATTTAGAAGATATGTTTTAAATAATTTTAGTAATTTTTTTTATATTAAAATCAATTTAATCCAATTCATTTTAATTTTTTACCATCTTATTTCACAAGGGTTAATTAGTATTTTCAGAAATATATCAATTAAAAAAATAAAAACAAATCTATAACATCTGTCAAATCATTCCCAAACTTTCATAATCCATCTCCTCAAATCTCTTCAAATCTTACCATTCATCCCTTAATCCAAACAACCTTTTCATCACCACACAATCCACTCAGATCTATTCAAATCCATCTTTTCAAATCCACTCCCCCAACCAAACAAAGCCTAAGTGATTAGCTCAGTTCAAATAAGTGGTTCGCTGTATGTAGTTTTGGAACACACACGTGTCTCAGGGGTGAAAACACTAAGTGGTTAGCTCAGTTTAAATAAGTGGTTCGCTGTTTGTAATTTTGGAACACACACTTGTTTTAGGGGTGGAATGCCAAAAATAACTATATTTTCTCTTTCATTGTCACGCGGAACAGCACATACCACGTTAGAGTGTAAAAGGAAAGTAAATATTACTGTATTACCAATCACCTCTCACAATTTTCCGATTGCTTCATCAACTTCTCGCTCAAATAAATTCTATATTTAGAAGCATGTGCTTCTCGCAACAGACAGTTGATTCCAACAATAATAATGTTTTATAGATTGTTTCAAATGTTCTGAATCCTACCTTCTCTCAAAAGGGTCCGCCTCAAGGTTTTGAATATGCTCTTTTATGATATAATCTCATAACAGAAATTAGTTATAAAATATTCAGTTATAATTTATATTTATCTACGATATTTTCTGCTTGTAGTTATATCTAGTGTAAATTGGTTATCAAAGCCACATATTTGATAACGGATTTTAACGGATTTCAACCAATGAACTTCTCGATCGCTCGGTTTCTTGCGACAAATGGGTCATAGAGTACACATCTGATACCATCTAAACTAAATTTTTATAACTATTTTCTTTGGACCCTTAAGATTGTATTCATAAATCCATCTTAACTGTTAATTTTGTGCTCTGCATCATCAACGTAGTCAACATCGAGTTCGTGAAGAAGTTTGATGGCACGGTAGACAACATCAAGCCCGTGACAATGGTTCTTCTTTGACGAAAACTCACCCACATGGTGTAACTAAGATTGTCGTGATCTAGCTTTACATTTCCTCGTCCAGAATCGACCTTGAAAAGAACATTGTACTGAGTAACATTTAAAAAAAACTACTTATAACAATGTTTATATTACATGTTGATTTTTTTAAACGAGGTACATAATAAAATAATTATATAATTGTCTATCTTACTCATTTCTTTTTCCATCTTATACGATAAATATGCATATATATTATTTAAATATTAAAAAAAAACAATGTAAATAAATATAAATAAAAAAACTTATACAAGAGGGAGTATAATAAGAAAGTTGTTTGCAGCACAACGTACATATGGAACAACATATGTCATACATTAATTAGACAAATTAAATGGAAAAGAATCCGTGATGGACAAGAATCTTTTATATTGGCGTGTCGAGACTCAAAGCAGCAATGGTCCCAACTTCAAAGGGATGGCCAAAACTAAATTGAAAGAAATTAACCAAACAATTCCTTGGATTATCTACATGCCTGGTTTCTCACAGCTGGAATTTTGGACAGCTTCCTTCATCCCATGACATCACTGTTCATCAGCAACTCCACACAAAATACAATCGAAATAATTAAAGAAGTACATAAATTCCAGGCCTCAATAAATGTTATTCTGAATCATTTATGCTACTTACAATTTTTACAATACAAATCCACAGCTATCTAGAGTTTGGATGGGAAACAGTGTACAACTTTCCTAAGTAGAGACACAAGCGCATGGCCCAAAAGCCCGCCTTATTTCAATTTACAGAAAGGCCCGACCCGTGACAGGAGCAGGGAGGGAATCCAGTGTATGGAGTGCAGCATGCGCTAGTTCTTGTCACGATTCAGTCTCTCCCAAAGCGACGCGCAATGCCTCTTGGCGAATCCCACGCGCTTCTCTTCCAGCTCATACACAACCTCAAATCCTTGCTGCTGGTAATTCCCGAGTGTGGCCCCGGGCCCACCGCTCAACTCACCCTCATCTCCACCGTTCATCAGCATCAAACACCCCACCCTCCTCTTCCCCTTTGTCTCATCGCTACCGTCCAGAAACTCGTAGAAATAATTCTTCCTAGGCAGCACCACACTGGAATTCCCTCCACCAAAACGCAGCGTCACAACCGGCACTTCCGCCACCGCGTTCAAATAATAGCACGGCGCGAGTCCAGTTTTTTCCTCAACCTTACGCGCGCGCTGGTTGACTCGCCCGACTCGGCGGTCGAACTCGTCAACCACCGAGTTATAAAACCCCTCCGGCAACATCGTGAACGTCGTGCCGGAATCCACAACAACTCCACCGTCTCCTCGATTGTTCACCCGCCGCAGAATCTCCGGCGCCGGAATAGTCCTTTTCCCAACGGAGATTCCGACTAAGCCAACGGTATAAAAATAAGGATGCTTAGGATTTTCAAGCATAGGCGTGTACACGAACTCAACCATTCCACCGCCACTGATTTTCTCCTTTTCCTTCTCCTCGTAACGGCCGAGAATGAGTGGACTCGGTTTTCGAACTCGCTCAGAGTCAAACGAGTGAGAAACAAGGCAGTACGAAAAGCGGTTTCCGAGCTGAGGAGAGAGAGTAGCCAGCTGCGCCGGGAGAGAGAGCAAACCGCGGCCGAACCCGGCGACTCCGGTAGGCTCGGCGAGGGCTGTGTGAGCGCAACCGAAGGTGAAGTTTGTAAGAGACAGAGAAGAGAGAGAGAGCGTGTCACGATATAGACGCGCGATTAAGCTTCCATCGCCGTAGGCGTAGTAAAAGGGTGGACACTTGAAATTGGCACAGTCGGAGGTTTCGATTGATTCGAGAGGGCAACGAGCCATCGCGCAGAGATCGGAAGAGGAGGCTTTGTTATGCGCTGCGGAGCATGCGAGAGACTTGCAGGAAACGGCGACGCTTCGGGTGATGTTGGTTGGGGGAGAGGCGTTGGGCTCGTTGGGCTTTCCCTCGCAGAGAATGCATTTGAAAGGGGCGCAGGGGAACCAGACTAAGTCACTGCCTGTGTCCATGTAGAGGGTTATGGGCTGGGCCTGGGGGCCCAGGTTGAAGGAAAGAGTGTAGTCGCTGCCCGGTGAGAGAGGGAGGGAGAGTTGGCGGCGGAAGCGAGCGGCGGAACGGGCGGAGGTGGATTTCAAGAGGTTGTGGGTGGTGTTGAATTGGGCCTGGGAAAGAGTGTGTGTAAGTGGCAAGAGTAGCATTTGGAAGGAGGGATGTGAAAGACATAGTATGATCAACAAAACCAACAACAACATAGTGGAAGTCATTTGTTAGTGTGCATGCACCAGAACAGAGTAATGAGTTGTTTGGAGTTAGAGGCTGACAGAGAAGAGGGACTTTTTTAATTTGCTGAAAGTGAGTAGGAAGGGTTTATAAAGGAGATAGGGGCAATGGATTTGATCGTAGTCCTGGCGGCGCCATTTTGGAAAGTAAATTTATAAAAGAAATTACTGGTGATTGTAATAACGATACCTCCTCACTTGAAAGGATGACATTAGTTTACATCATAACTTTTCTTTCTCACACGAAGTGGTACATGTATATATCACTGGTTTTCTTTCTTGCAAGCACCTTGTTCAATTTTTTTTATTTTTTCTTTAAATTGTAAAATTGTTTTATGATGTATGTTGAAGTGATGTCTGGGAGTATGTTTAACAAATTTTTTAAGCCTGGCTAGTTGTCATGTTTTTTAATTTTTTATTTTATTTAGCATGACTTTTAATTTTTTTGTTCAAGTTTTGTGCTTGTTAGTATGAATTCTAATTTTTTTCCTTCTTTTTATTTATTTATTTATACTTTTAATTTTTATAAATTTAAATAATATAATTAATTATTTATTATATATTTAACTATATTAATATTTTAAAATATCCAAAATTCATTCAATTAACATATAAATAATTAATTACATTATCTAAATTTATAAAAATTAAAGAATAAAGAAATAAAAAAATTGGAAGTCACTATTCACGACTTAAAAAAAATTGAAAAGTATGTTAAGAAGCACATTTCATTAAAAAAAAATATGCTACTAAACACAACTTCAATTAAATTTAAAAAAATTAAACGATTTTAAGAAAACACATAAAAGAAAGAAAAAGGTACTTGATAGTAGCACTTAAAAAAAATGGAAAAGAAAAATCATAGTTCATGCAAAATATGACTTGTTCATCTTAAAGTTGTTTTTGCAAATATTTACTCAATTATGTAATTTTTTTTAAAATTTACTTTTTTTTTATGTAATTTACAATCAAAATAACACACCAGTGAAAAGATGCCGCATTTAGGACACTGTTAATGTTAAGTTATCTTCTTTAACAACATTAACTATATTACATCTTCAAAATTCAACTCAATATGCTCCTCAATCTCTTTCTTTTTCTCCCACCAAAAAATATATATGTTTTTTGTTTTTTTTTTTCCGGTACAAGTTTATATTTGCAAAACGACTATTTTAATAACATAAAGATTTACACTTAATTTAACCGCTAAAGCTTGTTGGTTTTATGTAAACACTTGTTGGGCCTCCTTAAACGGGATTACATTCTATTTTCTAATGTTTGTATATATCCATTACTTGTCTCTTTCTCAGACTACGCCTTCAAATCAGGGTTAAGAAGATAATCCCAGTGTCTGCGTTTATTTTCAATTTTTGTCAGAAGGTGATATTTTAATACCACAAAATAAGCAATTTAAAATATTATTTTTTATTATATTATTAAAATGTATAAAGTAGGTGTTTCCTTTTTCTGTTGAAGGTTGTGAAAGGACTATTTTCTATCTTTTAGTAAACTTTCAAATAATTCTTGAAATGCGTGAGGATAAAGATCGAATTGATGATAATACTTCTTTTCACAAGTTACTTTATCAAGAATTTAAATCTCTTGTCTCATTTTTTGAGTCCCAGAAGTGAGGCTGAAGAACTAAATCCTCAATGGTGGAGAAAAAAAACCAGAGAGATTGAAAAATTGAACATGGATTGAACTATGTAGTTTGTAAATGGTTTTGACAAAGCAAAAGTTAGAACCTTAAAGTGATAATTGATGGGAAAGTGGTTGTACCATGAAAAACTTTGAAGGCAAGGAAAAATCACTGTTAATTTTGTAAGTCGTGCTCCATGTGGACAATGATGGGTATCTGTAAAATTTTCATCCAGGTAATTGAAGACTCAAACTGAAATGTAAACACAAAAGGCAAGTGAAGGATGCAGCATTGAAAGAATCAATTAGCCAACTTATAGCAAGAAGCTAGACTTGACCTCTAGTATCCCAAACCTAATTGCTTCTTCTTCCTTGAGTTTCGTTTCAACAACTTTAATTTCCCAAACTTTGTTGAAGTTGTCCAAAACAGAGTCACATGGTGAGACATAATCTTTTTGCAAATGGTTAGAGTTCTATGTGAAATCTTTTTGCATTAGTTTAATGAGTTGCTGCTAATTCTTTTTTAATAAATATGTTTTAAGTTGTTTTTGTCAAACTTGTTTTTGGTTTTTGAATTGATAAATATTTTATTTAAGACATAGGAGAGAGAACAAGATTAGAAAAATATAATATTGGAGAGAAAAGAAGTTTTGCAAATGGACTAAAAGGATAGGTCAAAGAAAGAGTATATAAAAAGGGGAATAATCCCAATTTTAAGTAAGTTCTGTTAAAAACTTATTTTCAATTCACTTTATTACAGACAATAGAAAGCATTATCACAAAGTAAGAAGAGTAGCATTATACTTCCTAGAAAGTAGAACTTCATCATTAGGTTGAAAACAGCTAACTTACTCCAAAAGCAACAATTAACTTATCTGAACAAGAAAGATTAAATATAAAGCTCATGACTTAAGCCATTATTTTTTTTTTCTCATGCTTTCTTTCATTAGTTTATTTTTAAAATTTTCAACTCCATTTACTTTTTCACTTTGTCTTCTATTTTATCTTTTCACTCTAAATCTTATCTTTTTTTTCCAGATTTGATCCTAACTTATATTGTAGTAATAAGTAAGTGAAAAATCATTTTCATATAATTAGATATAAGTTAAGAGTAAGTACCTATATATTTTTAAATTTTTTCAAATTTTTTATACTAAAATTTTGAATTATTTTTATTTTTAACTAATTTTTGGTATGATGAGAAAATCAAGAAATAGTAACTTCGACTAAAATATCAATCAGTAAATACAAAATATCAATCATTATTAAATGATTTAGTGAATAATTATTAAATGATTTAGTGACCAACTAAAATTAGTTATTATTGGTCATTGATGTTTAGTTACCGATTTGGTAACTAACCAATAATCAATTTTAAAATAAATTTAGTGATTGAAATATGTGTTGGAAAATCAAGCATTAATGAAAAAAAATTAATTATACATATATATATATATATATATATATATATATATATATTTTAAATAACATTATTGAATAAAGTCGATATACATTTGCAGTATTCTATAAAATTAGTCAAAATAAGATTTGTTCATGAATATTAAAATATATTTAGAAGTACCTGGGTTGAACCGTGATGTAGAAATAATATTTTATAAACGTACAAAGATTTTAAGTTTAACGACAAACTTGATAACAAAGTAAAATTTAGATAACTATAAAAGGAGTTATAATTTATATCTAAGAATGTTGAGGATCCATCTTTTCTATTAACATGTTCAATATTGTATTGTTTTGTTGAATTTATCTCTCATTATTTAGGATTTTTTGATGGATAATCTTTCTTAGCGTCTTTTAACTTGTTTCTTAATTGTTCAAACTCTTCTCTCATTATATGGACCGATGATGAAGAAGAAGACTCTTGATATGAATGTCTCTCAATTGCTTTATTTAACTCAAATCTAAGCCTATATACCTTGTCTTTGTTTATTCAACTTACATTACATCAAAGTTGCAATTCATCATGTGAATACATACCTATAATAGATGATGATTGAGAGGCTAAATTGTTCCTATCAAACTTGAAACAAAATAATAGTTAACAATGTAAAAAATTATTAAAAAAGACACCATTTAAAAAAAAAATTAGTATACTATATTTATGATGAATAAAATAGAAGATTTACCACTTAACTTTTATTTGAAATGAAAAATAATAAAAATTTAAAAATGAAAATATCCAATAGAAATGCAAACAACTTTGATAACTTATCATGAAATTTAAAATTATAAAAAATATTAAATTAATAATAAAAGAAGCCAAATATATTTAGTGTTGACTTCTTTTTTTTTATGTGTGATGAAACACCTTTAATAAAATAGAAGATTTACCACTTAACTTTTATTTAAGATTTACCACTTAACTTTTATTTAAGGTGGAGAAGAATAAAAATTTAAAAATGACAATATTCAATAGAAATGCAAACAAGTTTGATAACTTATCACGAAAGTTTAAAACTATAAAAAATATTAAATTATAATAATAGAAGCCAGATATATTTAGTCTCGAGTTTTACTCATGTATGCTAACAAATATCAGGCACTTTTTGCACATTCCTATTCAACATTAAACAAGTACACCCAAACTGAAATGGCTTGAAATGTTAAATAATTTAACCAAACTAAACTAAATATTTTGATTGTTTAATAAAAATTAAATTATTAGTTAGAAAGCAGTTGACCTTGTTAGAATCGACAGACATCAATTATACAAATATAATTTATAAAAATATAATAGAATTTATATATATTGTCTGTAATAACATAGGAGTCTTTACTCTAAATCAATTTTGGTTAAACAAAAGAATGGGAGTTGGAGGTTATATGATATGATTTGGTTTAATGTAGTTTAACTAGGTCAGTTTCTTTGTTTGTCCATTTATAAAAATAGAAAAATTACATCAGAAAATTAAAAATAAACATTTAATCGGAAAAATCATTTTGATTTATGTTACTCATTGTACTAATTTGATTTTAGATCTTGATTTATATATATATATATATATATTGAAACCAATTCAGTAAAAGAAAAAACGTATCTTTTAGTTTAATATTTCAAATCGAATAATTTTTCTTAGAATTTTTTTATTTTAAATATTATAATGTTTAATGTCAGAAAACATAAAGTTAGGAGCAAAATATTGAAATTATAAACTAATATTTAATCTTCTTTCTATTTAAATGATATTCTTTTAAGAAACATATTGAAAATATAAAAACTTGATTAAAAAATAAGCTACAAAAATTCTAATTTCTTTTTACTTCAACAATTATATATTGTGATTTTACATGTTAGAGATTGGTTTTAGGAATCTAAAATTAAATGAAAACAAATAAATATCCAATGTGATTTCAAACTTTATCTATAGCATTAATAAAATAATTCTTTCTTTTAATTACCTTTTTTCGTGTACATAATTTTTTATTATTTTATCCTTTAAATAATTTTTATTTAAAATTAAATTAACTACTTACAATAAAGAAAACCACACACTTAATATTATAATAAAATTGTAAAAATTATTTATCTTTTATAAATTTAATAATTAATTATAATAATTTTTCTTGTTTTTATAAAAAAAAAAATAACACACGTAAGGGCATGTGTTTCACTAATTTAAAAAAAAACTATAAAATATCTAATAATTATAACATACTTAATCTATTATATATTTGACTTAGTATTATCTTATATTTCTATTAACAAATTTAATTGTTTTGAATTTCATATTTATTTTGTGACTCTCATTATTATAAATCAGATATCTGTAATCTAGATCCGAGTAAAAAGAATGCATTACTTAAAATTAGAAGTAAGATACACCTCAATTCTTACCAATTTTGCTATTCATGTTCTTTTATCAATTATCTTGATGAATTGAAAAAGGTAACAGTGATTGTCACTGAGGTGGAAAGAACTATTTAGGAAGGAGGAGATGACGAAGGTTGCGTAAGTGACTCCATCAAAGAAAAAAGGTTTGCAGTTTTCTTCTAACATTGACAGGTTTCACTAAAGTTCAGGTCAATATATAATTTGGATAATTTGCTTTCTTTATAACAGTTTAAAACATTAATTGTCATTGTTATTTGTTATTATCACTAATATGGTCAACAATGTGACAAAATTATGGGATTAATTGTGAGGGAAAAACAAAGTGAAAGTCATATATGGTCTGTTGACTCTACCTAATGGATGGAACACACCAATCCTATAAAGCAGTATGTACTGTCTGGTTCTGCGTTAACTTATTATATTATAATGTTTCCATGAGTTGCAGGGGTGCACGGAACCAAGATAAAAACAAGATTGGTCATGCACCTAATTTGACAATTCAAAGGCTAATATCACTCTTATGTACCAACTCTCATGTAGGCCAATTCAATCCCAAAAATCCACTTCATCCACTCATTTCATGAATAAGTTAAGATGATGTGACAAAAAATGCAAAGAAAAATCATTCATCAAAAGTTAAATGTTGTTAGACTAAATATAAGATGTTTCAACTACTAAACTTCATTATGGATACCATGTATGTTCATGATTATTATGTTAGACCAACCCCGAAAATCCAATTCATCAAATCAATTCCAAGTTATCTCTGTCATACATACATCCAATAGTGTGGACCAAATCCCTTTTGGTGTTGACAAATCCATCTTTGGTTTGCATGCAAGAACTACAACATCAAATATAAGATGTCTTAAGTACTAATTATGGAGCTTCTATTTTCCTTTAAATTTGACAACTGTAGTACCTTTTTGTTTACATTATTGCTCTCTTTCTTGTGAAAGCATGAACATAAAACGTTTTTTAATGCCCTCTTTCTTGTGAATCCAAAACCTGTTACAGACGTACTACTTCCAATATTTTTGTGTGGGGATGCTCGTGAGATTTTGGTGCTAAAGGTTTGTCTGATTGCCATTGCACTGCAAAATATCCAAGTACATGTTCTCTCAAAAACAGAAGCATTGAATAGGGGACCAAAATAAGCCCATCAATACCCTCTATGGAGACTTCATACCCAGTTATCAAATTCATTCATTCTCCTAAAATGAACTCTCATAATTCTGACCTTATGGTTACTTTTACAAACTCTTAACTGGCCTCTGAAAAGAGAAATTTCCAAGTCAGATTTATTGTGACATGAATTAGTCTTTCCACCCCACCACCACCTATAAATGAGCAAGTCATATCAACAATCCTCTACATAAAAAAAGTTCACATGTACTTACAAATCCAACAACCTTGTACATTTCAAACTTAAGTTTACATACACTGTATATTTGTTGCTTACAAAACACATTTACTTGGCAATCTAGACTCTAGGAACAATCAATAATTTGTCCTCTAAAATTGGCCAAAGAAGTGAAAGTAATTCAGGATTTGTGTGCTTTGCTGTCACAACCATGTAAATTCTATTGATTGCTTCTGCAGTCCCACAAATCAACGTTTGCTGCAAGATATTATCCCATACTTTTTCCTTTCTGTCTTTTTCCCAAGTGCCAAAGATTTCATTCACGGTATTGTCTATCGTAATATCTGTGTAGTTTTCTTACCAGCTAGGATTATGCTTTGTAAAATAATTCTGAACGCAATTATTGTATTCTTTACCAGAAAGGGAACTGCTATATATCATATAATAGAGGCAAGAACATTACGAAGTTAGGGTCATAGTGACCAATGCAATGTTAGACATCCCATTATCCCATGTTTTTGTTATTTGCATTCATTATTATTCTGAAAACTAGGTTGTCTTTTTTATTCTTAGAGCGGTTCACGTACGAACTACAAGTCCCCAACATAACTCACAACATGTAGTGGTAAACTTAGGCATGACCACTCAGCATGTCCAACAATTTAATTTATGATCTTAGAATTCCTTCTCCACAAAACATGCAAATAAAAAAGAGAAATAATTAAGAACCTTTCGCACAAAATAAACAAAAAAAAAGTGTAAAAAAACGTAGCATAATCAATATCTATGATCACTTATGTCGCAAAGATTCTAGTCCAAAAATTAAAAACATAATTATGATTTATTTGTCTTCTCCCTTTTCTAATAATAATAAATAATATCATTCTACTTTTCATTTATTTTCATCTTCTTTTACTCAATCCAAACAATTTCTCTTTTCACCCTGATTCTTTTTTTTCTTTCAATTTTTCACTCCTCATTTCCATCACAGAAAGTGGAAGAGATTATGTATTTCCATCACAGAAAGTAGAAGAGATTATGTGGGTATATAACATGGAGTTGTAGGTGGTTAATAGAACTCAGTAAACGGTGATAAACAAATTTAGAAAGAAATATGTGAGAAATAAGCAACAAAATGAACATGAACAAGCTTTAGTGTAGAATTTACTTGAAGTTGAGTCACCCAACTTATTAAAGAAAATGTGTCAATTCGTTAATAGGTGGAAAACAAATGCAACGACAATACTAAAATGGCCGTCATACGGTTCCAATATGGGCTTTGTTTATGGGCCACGAGCTTGGTATAGTCTTCCACTTGAAGACAGTTACTTCCTGCACTATATAAATTGTGATCTCATCCGTACTTAAATTTTTCTTTTAAATACTAAAATTATCCTAGCATTCATAAGTGTTTATTTTATATATTTTTTTTTTCTATTCATTCTTTATTTTACAATAAAATGCATGTGATTTTTTCTATTTTCCTGCAACGTTATTTTCTATATGATATAATCTTAAACATTTTATAATTTTTTACTGTTATCTATTCACATGTTTATATTATACGTAATCCTTTTTCTTTCAACTTAGTTTTAATTTCTTCATAGTATCCATAATTTGATGAAGCCACACCAAATAACAACAGAAGAAAAAGGTGGAGAGAAACTACGAAGAACAAAGGAAAAATAGAAATCTTATTTTTTTATTTTAAAATTTGAGGACATTTTAGACATTTTCCTAATCTTATATAGTGCAGGTCACAACTTTGTAAGTACAAGAAGCAACTGTCCCACTTGAATAGAACATCAACCCAAGATGAACAAATTAGAAGTATAGGTTTGACTTGTAACATCAAGGCCTTTTCTATTTACACTCCCTCAATTGCTGAATTCACTCTCCCCTTCCTTTTCTGTAAAAAGGATCTTTTTAACTTAATTTTTTTCCTCTTTTTCAAATTATCCTCTTGACAAAGTCTCATTTTCTGGTTTTCACTGTTCCTAGTTTACTAAGCTATCCCATTTCACGCTCTCCCTACTCGTTATTATTCTCTTGTTCAAAAGAAATGAATAATTTGATAAAAATATTTTATATAAACAAATTTAATAGAATTGTAATGAAACGAAATTAAGGTAAGATTGACTTAGTTTAATAAAAAAAACATAGAAAATTGATAGAAAGGTTTAAGAGGACAACTAGGGTGGAGTGTAAAGAATAGAGTTTAGGATTAACAATTTTTTAGAAAAAAAAAAGTGTATATTTGGTAGTAAAATAAAACTAAAGGAAAAGCGAGTGCGAATAGATCTTTAGGAGAGTGTAAAAAGAAAAAGATGAGGAGGGTCGGTGGCAAACATAATGGAAAGAGTTAGCTAGACTTGTTTGGGGAAACCCAATAGGGTTAACCTTGTACAAATATTATTATCATCAGTTATCAGTTAATAAAGAGGACTGATTTTTTATGTTTTTTGGTCTACATAATTATTTTTTTCTGTTTCACTCTTTAATATATTTTTAATAATATTATAAATATTTATAAAAAAATATTATATTCAACAAAAACAATATTTCAAGAATTTTATAAAATTAATAGAATTACTTAAAAACAGAGAATTTTAAATTTTACTTAAAAATTTTGAAATTCATCATATTTTCAAACTCATATATCTTTTATTCATATTCTCTCCTAGGCTCAATCTTGATTTAAGAGTCATTGATAGAATTAAGATTGAAATATTGTTAAAATGACTACTTCACAATAAATATTCGTAATAAACCACTATTATTTTTTAGTTGATATTCATTAGGATTTTGTTGATAGGTGTCAAAAGATACTATCTTCTGATAAATGTAAATTCAACTTTTTTTCAATTGTTGTTTGCAATAAATTTTTTGTCAATATCGATAATGAGTTATTATTAACACAAACGTTGTTCTTTGTGAATAATTTGTTTAAATTTATTTTTAAATGTTCATAATAAAAAATTCACCTAATATTAACTACGTTAGTTTGATATTTTAATAATTTTATTCATTTAGTGATAATTAAAATATTCTTTCTAAATTAACAAAATTAATATTTAAAAAATTTGAGCTCACTTATTAAAAAATAATCTAAAAAAATAGTTTAGAATAATATCAATTTAAATATATCATATTGGAACTTTTTTTGTGGAAACTCAAGGTTAATGTATCTCTTGAGAAAATTCTTTTTATCCTAACCACAAATGCATATGTGATAGAGTGGGGTAAATGCAGGATCATTAAAGTATCACGTTTTATTCATTTCTCTTTTTTGAAGAAGTTGGATGGGATATGTTTACCTTTTTATTCTTTTATTTTCAGACGAAATCAATAATAATATCATTATAATTATATATAAAAGTTACTGTTTCCTAAATCCCATAAAAAATTTCTTTCACTTTAGAATGTCTATTTTTAAATTTAAAAAATCTCATTCTAAAACTAAAAAGAGCAATAGTGAAATTGTATTACTTTATGAAGTATAAGTAAGACATGTAGTATTAACCACGTCAATAATAATTTAAAAAAGCAAAAAAAAAAATCAAATTTTTTTTCATTAATTAAATGAACTTATACATAAATTAACTACAAATGAATTATAAATAAAAGTTAATTGTAACTTTTTCATGCAATTTTATATTTGGAGTCATAAAAAATATGTCAAATTAAGATTGAAGTGTTAATATGGATCTAGCAAACCCACTTATTATCTATCACCTTGAAATGGTAGGAGGATAGCACCCATATAATTTGAAGGTACACTCCCATCGAGACTGGTGAAATGTCAAAAATATTCTTAATTCAAATTTATAGAAGAATCTTATTTTAGATTGAATTACAATATAGAAAAGCTCCGGATTCTACAGCTCATGACCTATTTTTTAAGTTTGATCTACATTCTAAAATGTATTTTTAAATCGAGAAATATATTTTAAAATGTATATAATTTGAAAGAAGTATTTCTAAAAAATAAAATTAAAAAATCAATTTTTATGGATGTGAACATGAACAAATAAGGGTTGCAGACTGCATAACCAAGGATAAAGATGTTTTTAAATGGACCACGTGCACAAATTGAAGTTAGTTCTCATTTATATCTGACCTTTGAGAGTTGCCAAGAGTCAAGAAGAAGAAACCATGCCATATTATAAACCACATTAATTCATGAAATTAAGGGACTCCCTTTATCCGTAGGGAAACTCCCTTTATCCTTACGATTGGTATGATCCACAATGTCTATCCTAGAATGAGAATTGGATACACATTTGAAAATTTCAATTTCGACAAAAAAATATCAAGGATAATTATAAATACAATTGGGCGCGGTGGAGTGGAAAAGCAAAACGAGGATCGTGCAACAACTTTTGAGAGGTGTATATATATATAAATATATTTAAAGTTGCTATCTGACGCACCATTGGTTGGATTTTCTTCCAACATCCGTGAACAAGTTTAACGCTTGAAAACCCTTCTCAGAACATGCTTTTCTGAGCCATCACTTCAAACCCCACTTGATAAAAAATATCACACTTCTTGCTACTGCTACGATGGTGTTGCACACGGTGGCTCTGAGCCACGGTTTGAAACCAGCGGTGGTCGGGTTCGTGTGCCCACTCGTCCTCAAATTCTTGATGGGGTTCAGAATCTTCCGCGACAACGCTCTTCACCAATCAAGGCTCTTCCTTTTCCAATTGGGTCACATAGTGTTCAGCGCCGAACCCCGAATCTCTCAGGTGGCACGAATGGAACACGCGCTTCGCTTGATTTGGAGAACGCTCTCTCCTCCTTCCCATCCATCGCCGGCGCAGGACTCCGACATGGTGCAAGAGAGCCTCCACGACCTTTCCATGCTTTCGCTTTAATCGCCGCCACACGCTGCTTAATCGATTATGTATGTTAAGGTTGTTTTGTCCTGTGAATTAGGATAATTGTAACTTCTGCTGTTGTCTGATTAATCACAAATTATGTATTGACTATGAGATTGTCTCCGATCTACCTTTCCCTTTTCCCCCTTTGGATGGCCTTGTTGACTATAAGATTGTAAATTTATTTACGGGTTTGGTTATTTCCAATAAACTATTCTTAATTTTACCGACAACAAACAAACCAGTTTACCCATAAAACACTATCTAACACTCCACTTGCTAAAACAACAACAAAATAATAAGCACAAAGTAAAAAATTTGATCTATAATATATCAGAGGTATGAGAATGTATTTAAATTATTGTTTTTTTTATATAAATAGTTATTAGTGGATACATGGATAATTATTTATTTACGAGATATTTTATAAGTATATAAAGGTTATAGAACTTAAAATCTAAATATATTATGTTGAAATTTAAATAAAAGACAAACAAAAGGACTGTTCCGTCTTTCCCCTTTCAGACGACCAAATCACACCAGAATTTATGAAACACACATCAGCTTTCTGAGGGTACACGAAACCTAGTTTCAGGCTAACAACATGACAACCCCTTAAATGCGCGATCATTTATTCAGAGGATTGCAACCATCCGATCCAACGATCAGAATCCTTTTAAGATTACAAACTTGCCCAATTTTGAAGCAAACAAGACTGAATATACAATCATTTAGCATGAGGATTCTCATGATCATGTCAGAACCAGGGAAGACAATAGGGCAAAACGGGTGGAAGTTTGACTCTACCTATCTTCTTACTCAAAATAAAAATTTATATTCATCATCGTTTGACTGTATAAATTTATGTCACATTCTGTCTTCCATTTGGTAAAATTTTGAGGTGATTTATTATTTAAGAAAATAGATTTGAAGGGAAAAGATTGTTTGGTTGACTTGATTTGGGAGGATGTATGAGGAGAGATTTGTAGGATTGAATCTTAGCTCATCTGAAGATATTTGAAGTGAAAATTATAAAATACCCTTAATTTTAAAAATTATAAAACACTACTTTAAATGGGTTTAAGGTTTGTAATAATATATATATATATTATATATAAAAAATAAACTGATTAATACCTAATTCTTTAAATAATTGATTTCAATAATTATATATATA